>Ga0137373_10000133_pt1 | contig 66426 bp, 61 predicted proteins | sample SagtaG_5_FD_104912 | JGI IMG/M metagenome (GOLD analysis project Ga0137373, IMG submission 104912) | Vadose zone soil microbial communities from Sagehorn Ranch, Mendocino, California, USA - Sage1_R_80_16 metaG | ecosystem: Environmental > Terrestrial > Soil > Vadose zone | place: USA... | reverse complement strand
GGCGCGACGAGCTTCTCGATGATGGCGATCTCCGGCTGCTCGGCCATGGCCTGCGCGACATCGCCGGTGTTCTCGCCGTGCTGGACGACCCACCCCATGCTGTTGTCCCGCACGAACGCGGCCGCGGCGAGCAGGCCTCGGCCAGCCGCGGGACTACCGGTGTCACCCGCCCGGGCACCGGGTGTCGCGCCGGGTGTCAGCTCCGCGAACACCGACTGTGCGGATCCGGGACGTAGGGCGGCGACGGTGGCTGCGAACGGCATGCGACGCTCCTCATTCCTCAGCGGGGCAGGACCGAGCCGGCGCTCGTCAGCACCATGGCGGCGAAGGCGAACGCGGTGCGGATCAGGTGCCAGTCGCGCCAGCGCGGCCTGGGGTCGTGCCAGTCGGCCGGCAGGTCGTCGGGGTCCACGCGGTTGACGACCTTGTTGATCGGGACGTTGCCGAACTGCGACACCACCTGGACGCCGATCAGCAGCAGCGCCGCCCCGACGTACAGCGCCTGCCGTGCCGGCGTCGGCGCCAGCAGCGCGAGCGCGATGTCGCACCCCAGCGACGCGGTGACGATCAGCGGCATCGATGGGTGGTAGCCCCGGCCCAGCAACTGGTGGGCCTGCACGTACCGATCGGGCGGCAACGCGCGCAACGCCGGCAGCACGCTGACGGCGACGGCGAAGAACACACCCGCGACCACGCCGGTACCGACCAGCGCCGCGACATGCAGCAGATGCGTGGCCACGGATGAGACCTCCCGGTTCGACGGCCCGACCAGTTCGACAGCTTCGGCGATGCTCGCAACGGCGTCTTGTATCTACCTGGAGAAAAGCTGTAACGCCTGGTTCCGGCCGCTGGACCGCGGACTCCGCTCCACTTCGTCCGCTCGCGGCCGATCGACGGCGCGGGCGCCGCATGGACCGGTTCTCGACCGACCGTCCAGCCAGCGCCCCGAGCATAGGCGCCATGCCCGAGGTGCTCATGCTGCTGGCCATCGCCACCAATGGCGTCGCGGCAGGCGTGTTCGCGGGGACCGTGCTCGGAGGTGTACCGCTGCTGCTCGCCCTACCGCCCGACCGGTACGTCCATGCGCATCGGTTCCTGGCGACCAGGTACGACCCGTTCATGCCCGTCACGCTCGCCTGCACCGCGCTGCTCGACGGCGTCCTGGCCGCGCTCGTTCCCGCGGTCGCCTCCCGTGTGCTCTTCGCGCTCGCCGGCGCATTGGTCGTCTCGGTGATGGTCGTGTCGGTCACCAAGACCGTGCCGATCAACAAGTGGGTCGTCTCGTTGAACCCCGAGGCGTTACCGGCGGACTGGACCCAGCGGGACCCCCGGGACCAATGGCGGCGCTGGAACGGCGTCCGCACGATGCTGGCCACCTTCGGCCTGCTGATGAACCTCGCCGCCGCGGCGAGCGTCTGATGAGCCGGGCGGCGGTGGTCACCGGGATCGGCGTGGTCGCCCCCAACGGGTTGGGCACCGATGCGTACTGGTCGGCGACCCGGGACGGGCGCAGCGGGATCGGGCCGATCTCCCGGTTCGATCCGGCCGGCTACCCGGTTCGGCTGGCCGGCCAGGTCGACGACTTCGACGTTGACGAGCACCTGCCCCGGCGCGTCGTGGTGCAGACCGACCACTGGACGCACCTGGCGCTCACCGCGGCCGACGTGGCGCTGGCCGACGCCGCGGTCACTCCCACGCAGCTGCCCGAGTACGACATGGCCGTCGTCACGGCCAGCTCGTCCGGCGGAACCGAGTTCGGCCAGCGCGAGATCGAGCGGCTGTGGAGCAAGGGACCGCAGCACGTGACCGCCTACCAGTCGATCGCCTGGTTCTACGCCGCGAGCACCGGCCAGATCTCGATCCGGCACGGCATGCGCGGTCCATGCGGCGTGGTCGCCACCGAGCAGGCCGGCGGCATCGACGCGATCGGCCATGCCCGCCGGGCGCTGCGCACCGGCACGCGGCTCGTGGTCACCGGTGGTACCGACGCATCGCTGTGCCCGTACGGCCTGGTCGCCCAGTTGTCGACGGGCCGGCTGAGCCGGCGGGCGGATCCGGCACGCGCCTACGTGCCCTTCGACCTGAGAGCCTGCGGTTACGTACCGGGCGAGGGCGGCGCGATCCTCATCGTCGAGGACGCCGAGCACGCGGCGCAGCGGGGCGCGCCGCGCGTCTACGGCGAGATCGCCGGCTATGCCGCCACGTTCGACCCACGGCCGGGTACCGGCCGGCCGCCGGGCCTGCGCCGGGCCATCACCCAGGCGCTCGCCGACGCCGGTGTGCGGGCCGACGAGGTCGACGTGGTCTTCGCCGACGGCGCCGGAGTGCCCGACCTCGACCGGGCCGAGGCGGGCGTGCTCACCGAGGTGTTCGGCCCGCGGGCGGTGCCGGTAACCGTGCCGAAGACCATGACCGGGCGGCTCTACGCGGGGCTGTCGCTGGACGTCGTCGCGGCGCTGCTCGCGATCCGCGACGGGGTGATCCCGCCGGCCGTGGGCATTCGGCACCCGGTACCAGAACACGAGCTGGATCTCGTCGTCGGCGCGTGCCGCGAGACAACCGTCCGGACGGCACTCGTCCTCGCCCGCGGCTACGGCGGCTTCAACGCCGCGCTGGTCGTACGCGGTAGACCACGGAACAACGTACGAGGAGGAGACAATGATCACTCTCGATGACCTCATCGAGATCATGCGGTCGAGCGCCGGGACGGAGGAGGCGGTGACGCTCGACAACGAGATCGCCGACGTCCCCTTCAGCGACCTCGGCTTCGACTCTCTGGCCGTGCTGGAGATCCAGTCCCAGATCCGGCTGCGGCACGGCATCCCGATGTCCGACGACTCGATCGAGCGCATGACCACGCCACGCGCCACCGTCGAGTACGCCAACTCGCTGCGCGGGGCGGAGGTGTGACATGGCGGCGCACACGGAGAACGAGATCGTCATCGCCGCGCCGATGGAGCTGGTCTGGGAGATGACCAACGACGTGGCCTCGTGGCCCTCGCTGTTCAGCGAGTACTCGGCGGCGCAGATCCTGGAACGCGACGGCGAGACCGTACGGTTCCGGCTCACCATGCACCCCGACGAGAACGGCGACGTCTGGAGCTGGGTCTCCGAACGGACACCGGACCCGAAGACCCGCACGGTACGGGCCCGCCGGGTGCAGACCGGACCGTTCGAGTACATGAACATCTATTGGGAGTACCTGCAGGAGGACGGCGGGGTCCGGATGCGCTGGGTGCAGGACTTCCACATGAAGCCGGAGGCCCCGGTCGACGACGCGTTCATGGCCGACCGCATCAACCGCAACTCGGTCGTGCAGATGGAACGCATCAAGAGCCTGGTGGAGCAGGCCGCCCAGCAGCGGTCCGGCGCGAACGCCCCGGCCGCCGAGGAGGTGGGCACCCGATGACGGCGAGCCTTGACGGTCACAACATCCTCGTCACGGGCGGCACCAGAGGAGTCGGCCGCGGCATCGTGGATCGGCTTGTCGAGGCAGGCGCGCAGGTGTGCGTCTGCCACCGCCAGCCGAGCCCCGATGCCGACCGTCTCGCCCAGGAGCTCAAGGCGACCGGCGGCAACCACCAGATCGTGCTCGCCGACGTCACCCAGCCGGCCGACATCGACCGGGTCATCGACGCCTGCCGGAACCGGTTCGGCTCACTGCACGCGCTCGTCCACAACGCGGGCGCCATCAGCCACATCCCCTTCGCCGAGCTGCCGCTGGACGAGTGGCGGCGGGTCATCGACACCTCGCTCACCGCGGCCTTCCTCCTTACCCAGAAAGCGCTGCCGATCCTGACGCCCGACGCTTCGGTCATCTACGTGGGCAGCAAGGTGGCCACCGTCGGCGTACCGATGCGGGCGCACTACACCGCGGCGAAGGCGGGGCTCATCGGCCTCACCCGATCCGTCGCCAAGGAGCTGGGCGGGCGTGGCATCCGGGTCAACCTGGTCGCCCCCGGGATCATCGACGGCGAGACGCTCACCGCGGACAAGCGGGCGCGCTACGAGGCGATGACCGCGCTGGGCCGGGTCGGGCAGGCCGACGAGGTGGGTGGCGTGGTGCAGTTCCTCGCCTCGGACCTGTCCCGCTACGTCACCGGCGAGACCATCCACGTTGACGGAGGGATCTGAGGTGTCCTTCCGTGTGCTGCTGCGCATGCAGATCAACCCCGGCATGTGCGACGACTTCGAGCGCACCTGGCGGGAGGTCGGCGACTCGGTGACGGCTCATCCGGCCAACCTCGGCCAGTGGCTGATGCGCAGCGCCGAGGAGCCCGACGTGTACTACATCATCAGCGACTGGGTCGACGAGCCGCGGTTCCGCGAGTTCGAGCACAGCGAGGCGCATGTCGGCCACCGCACCAAGCTGCACCCGTACCGGTCCGGCGGCTCGATGACCACCATGCACGTGGTGTGCGAGATGACCGGGGCGGGTGCGAGATGACCGGTCGCGCCCGCGTCATCGTCTGGCACAAGGCACCGGCCGGCGGGCCGGCGGAGCTGGAACGGGCGTACCACGCGATCAGCGAGCAGCTTGCCGGTACGCCCGGCATGCTCGGCAACGAGTTGCTGCGCTCGGTTCAGCGGCCGGACCGGTTCGCCGTACTCAGCGAGTGGGAGACGCTGGCCGCGTTCCAGGCCTGGGAGCAGGGACCGGACCACCGCAGCTACACGTCGCCGCTGCGGCAGTACCAGGATCGCGAGCGGGTGGACGGACACTACGAGATCTACGAGGTGACCGCCGCGCACTGAACAGCCGTCACCAGGTGACCGGAAGGTGCGCCGGTCCCCGAATGATCTTCCCAAGATCCCACGACAGGGTCGGCTCCTCGACCGCGAGCCGGAGCCCCGGCACCAGCCGGAGCAGCGTGCCGAAGGCCACCTCCAGCTCCAGGCGGGCAAGGCTCGCGCCCAGGCAGTGGTGGATGCCGTGACCGAACGCCAGATGCGGCGTGCGGCCCCGGCGCACGTCGAAGCTGTCCGGGTCGGCGAAGACGGCCGGATCCCGGTTGGCGGAGGTGATGGCGGGTAGCACCGCCTCGCCGGCCCGGACGGTGACCTCGCCGAGGACCACGTCCTCGGTGGCGACCCGGATCGTCCCACCCGCCGGCGAGATCGCCGTGTACCGCAGCAGCTCCTCCACCGCGTCCGGCAGCAGCTCCGGCCTGGATCGCAGCAGCGCGAGCTGGTCGGGGTGGCGCAGCAGCACGAGTACCGAGTTGGCGATGTGTGCCGCCACCGTCTCGTAGCCCGCGACCAGCAGCGTGACGGCGAACGTGACCACCTCGTCATCGGTCAGCCGCCCCTGCGCCTGGTTGGCGGCCAGGGCGCTCAGCAGGTCGTCTTCCGGCCATACGCGGCGCTGGGCCACCAGGTCGCCGAGGTATCCCTTCAACGCCGCCACCGCGTCGAGCACCTCCGCCGGGTCGCGACCGGACAGGTTGAGGTACGCGTCCGACCACGCCTGGAACCGGTCGCTTCCGGCCGCCGGTACACCCAGCAGGGCGCCGATCACGGCGAGCGGCAAGGGCCGGGCGAACGCGGCGACCAGATCTGCCGGCGGGCCGGCGGCGAGCATTGCGGCGACGAACGACTCAGCGGCATCCGTGACGAACCCGCGCAGCGCCCCGATCCGCTGTTGGGTGAACGCGCGCGTGACGGCGGCGCGCAACCGGGTGTGCTCCGGAGGATCCATCACCGTGATTGCGGTGGCATCGAGCGGGATCGGTCGGGCACGCGGCGCCTCGGCCCGGGCGGCCGCCGCCCGGCTGAAGCGGCGGTCGGCCAGCAGGAGGCGGTTGTCGTCATAGCGGGTCACCAGCCAGGCGCGCGAGCCGGTAGGCAGGCGCACGGCCGCCACCGGGCACTCGGCCCGCAGCCGGGCAAGCTCCGGCGAGGGCACGAAGGGCGTGGGCGCCGGCAGCGGGAACCGCAGCTCAGGCTCGTCTGTCGACATTGGACACTCCGCGGTCAGTCGTGGCAGCCGCCGGTCGGAACCGGCAACGACGAGCCTCGGCAGGCCCGGTCGAGGCTGCCTTGGGAGCCACTGGAGGAACGGCGACAGCCGGCGGGCGCGGCCATACAGTCGCGATGCGACGTCGTGGCGGGAGGGACCGGATGGACACCGAACATACCGATGTGTTGGTTGTCGGCGGTGGGCTGGTCGGGCTGTCGACGGCGATGTTCCTTGCCGCGCGCGGCGTGCCGACGATCCTGGTGGAACGCCACCGTGGCGTACCCGAGCACCCGCGCTCCCGCGGCCTGAACCCGCGCACGATGGAGCTGCTGCGCGGCGTCGGCGTCGAGGAGCGGGTCCGCGCCGCCGAGTCGGCGCGCGCCCTGGCCGGCAACAGCGGCGTCATCGCCGTCGAGACGCTCGCGGGCAAGGAGATCGGCGAGCTGCGACAGGCGTACCACGCCGACCCCGGCGCGGACTACGGTGACGTGAGCCCGGCCGGTTGGTGCCTGTGCCACCAGGACGAGTCCGAGCCGATCCTGCGCGACCACGCCCGTGCGCTGGGCGCCGACATCCGCTTCGGATGCGAGCTGCTGACCTTTACGCAGTCGCCCGACGAGGTGACCGCGACGGTCCGCGACCTCGCCGCCGGACAGGTCCGTACCCTGGTGGCGCGCTATCTCGTGGCGGCTGACGGCGCGACCAGTCCGGTCCGCGCCGCGCTCGGCATTCCCACGGCCGGCCCCGGCCGGCTGACCCGCTTCGTGAACATCCAGTTCGAGGCCGACCTGCGTGCCCCGCTTCGTGGGCGGCGCTTCATCATCTGCTACACCGCGCAGGCCGGTACCCGCTGCGCGTTACTACCCATCGACAACGCCACGCGCTGGTTGCTGCACGCGATGGACGACGGCAGCGCGCCGTTCGACAGCACCCGGTGCCTGCGGCTCGTCCGCGCCGCCGTCGGTGTCGCAGATCTCGACGTGCGGCTGCGCAACGTGTTGCCGTGGGACGCCGCGGCGGCGGTCGCCGAGCGGTTCGCCGACGGCCGGGTGTTCCTGGCCGGCGATGCGGCACACGTCATGCCGCCGTCCGGCGCGTTCGGCTCCAACACCGGCATCCAGGACGCCCACAACCTCGCCTGGAAGCTGGCCATGGTCCTGGACGGGCGGGCGGGCGAGGAGCTGCTGGACACCTACGACGCCGAGCGTAGGCCGGTGGCCGTGGCAACGGTCGAACAAGCGGTGCTGCGCTCGCGGGACCGGCCGCGGATGGTGCACCAGGAGCCGGGGCCGGCCGACCCGCGCATCCGCCCCGATCCGGTGGTGATCCTCAACTACCGCTACGCCTCCACCGCGGTGGTCGGCACCGAACCGGCTGCCGGCGCGGTCGCCGGCGGTTGGCCGGACGAGCTGCGCGGCGAGCCCGGCACCCGGGTGCCACACGTGCCGCTGCACCGGGCCGGCGGGGCGCTATCCACTGTGGACATCTGTGGACCCGGCTTTACGCTGCTCGCCGCCGGGGCCGACGACGCGGCCATGGCATGGCGGACCGCGGCGGCGCAGGCGGCGGCAACGACCGGCGTGGCGGTCGCGGCGTACCAGATCACGCCGGCGGACCGGACGGGGCCGGACGTCCTGACCGACCCCGACGACCGGTGGGCGGCCGTCTCGGCGTGCGGGTCCCGCGGCGCACTGCTCGTCCGTCCGGACGGGTTCGTCGGGTGGCGTGTCAGCGATCTGCCCGCCGATCCCACGGCAGACCTCACGCACGCCCTCGCGCGCATCCTGAGCCGGCAGCCCGTCGCGGCGGCCTCGTCAGGCCGGGTGGCGGCCTCGCCAGGCCGGGCGGCCGCATCCACGCCGTCATCCGAAGGAAGGCCCGCATGATGAGCTCCGGATACCGGACGACCGCCGCCAGCCTGGTAGACGTGTTCCGCGACGCGGTGGAGGCCGACCCGCAGCGGCGCATCCTCACCCACCTGGCCGACGGCGAGACGGTGGACAGCGTGTGGACCGTGGCCGAGCTCGACCGCCGGGTCCGAGCGATCGCGGCGACGCTGCAGGGGTTCTCCTCGCCGGGCGACCGCGCGCTGATCGTCCATCCGAATGGACCGGAGTACATCGCGACGTTCTACGGATGCCTCTATGCCGGTGTCATCCCGGTGCCGGTGTACCTGCCGACCACCAGCCGCTTCCGTCGCACGGTCGCGGGTGTGCGCGCGATTGCCGAGGACTGCGCCGCGACGGCGGTCTTCACCCCCGCCCCCCTCGGGAGCTGGGCACCCTTGGCAGCGCTGGACACCCTGCCGGACTTCCGTCGCTGGGTGCATCCCCACGACATCGACGAAGCGGCGGCGCAGTCCTGGAAGCCGCCCCACCTGTCCGCCGATACCGTGGCCTTCCTGCAGTACACCTCCGGTTCGACCGGCCAGCCCAAGGGCGTCATGGTCACCCACCGCAACCTGGTGCGGTACGGCCATGCGTACGGCGAGATCCTGGGCTGCGACGCCGACAGCGTGACCGTCTCCTGGCTGCCGCTCTACCACGACTACGGGATCATCGGCGCGACGACCGCGCCGTTCGTATGGGGCGCCGAGGTGGTGCTCATGACGCCCGACGACTTCGTCGCCCGCCCCGCCCGGTGGCTGGAGGCGGTCAGCCGGTTCCGCGGCGTCTACGCACCGGCGCCGAACTTCGCGTTCGACCTGTGCGTGCGCAAGGTCACCGAGGAGGAGCGCGCAGGGCTTGACCTGTCGACCTGGCGGGCCGCACCGAACGCGGCCGAGCCGGTACGCCGCGACACACTGGAACGCTTTCTCCGCACGTTCGGGCCGGTCGGCTTCTGCCGCGACAGCTCCCGGCCCGGCTGGGGGCTCGCCGAGGCGACGCTCATCATCACCGCCGACGCCGACCGGGGTGAGGCATCGACACTGGTCGTGGACGACGCGGCGCTCGCCGAGCGCCGGGTGGTCCCGGCCGCCCCCGGCCAACCCCGCACCAAGACGCTGGTCTCGTGCGGTACGCCTATCGCCGAGCACACCGTGGCCATCGTGGACCCGCGGACCGGCGAGCGGTGCGACGAGCACAGCGTCGGTGAGATCTGGGTCGCGGGCCCGTGCCTGGCCAGCGGGTACTGGCAGCGACCGGAGCAGACAGAGGAGACCTTCCACAACCGGCTCGACCCCGACGGCCCCGCCTACCTGCGTACCGGCGACCTCGGCTTCGTCCACGGCGGCCAGCTCTACATCGCCGGCCGGATCAAGGATGTCATCATCGTGCGCGGCCAGAACTTCTACCCGCAGGACATCGAGTACGTCGTCGAGCGGGCCGACCGCGGGATACGCCCCGGGTGCGGTGCCGCGTTCGCGGTGGACCTGGCCGACACGGAGTTCGCGGTGCTGGTCCAGGAGGTCGACCCGACCCGGCTCACCGACCCCGAGGCGGTGCTGCGCAAGGTCCGCGATCTCGTCGCCGCAGAGTTCGACCTGCTGCTCGACGGGGTCTACCTCGTCGAGCCGCGCTCGATCCTCAAGACATCCAGCGGGAAGATCCAGCGCAGCGGCTGCCGAGCCGCGTTGCAGCGCGGCGAACTGGCAGTGCTGGCGTCCTGGCGCCGCGAGTCGTTCGCGACGGCGCTGGCGGAGGTCGGCGGCCTCCCGGTCGGCCCGTCGTGACCGCGGATCGACCGCGCGACGTCCCCGGCGGTATCGGCTGGCTCACCGACAGGCTCGCCGACCAGCTCGGGCGGCGGCCCACAGACCCCGATGCGTCCTTTGTGGACCTCGGGGTCTCGTCGCTGGAGGCGATCGGGCTGGCCAGGACGCTCGGAAACGCACTCGAGCGGCGGCTGCCGCAAACGGTGTTCTACGACTACCCGACGATCCGCCGGCTGGCCGGCTATCTGTTCGGTGCCGCGCCCGACACCGGCAGCGCGCGCGACACCGGCAGCGCGCCTGGCACCGCGCCCGACAACGGCGCCGGCATCGAGCCGGTCGCCGTGGTGGGCATCGGCTGCCGGCTGCCGGGCGGCATCGACAGCCCGGCGGCGCTGTGGCGGCTGCTGCGCGGCGGCGGGCAGGCGGTCGGCACCGTCCCCACTGGACGGTGGCCCGGCGCCGGGGCTGGCGGCCCGGCGCTGCGTTTCGGTGGGTACCTCGACGGCATCGAGGACTTCGACGCGGCGTTCTTCGACATCAGCCCGCGCGAGCTCGCCGGCATGGACCCGCAACAGCGGCTGCTGCTGGAGGTGGCCTGGGCCGCGCTGGAGGACGCGGGTGTGCGGCCCAGCCGGCTGCGGGGCAGCCGCACGGGCGTCTTCGTCGGTATCACCAACAGCGACTACCAGGTGATCCGCCTCGCCGGTGATCCCGACGACATGGACGGTTACACGTACACCGGCGTGAACCACAGCATCGCGGCCAACCGCGTGTCGTACCTGTTCGACCTCAACGGGCCGTCGATCGCCGTGGACACGGCATGCTCCGCCTCGCTGGTGGCGGTTCACCTGGCCTGCGTGAGCATCCGAGCCGGCGAGTCGCACCTGGCGCTGGCGGGTGGCACCAACGCCATCCTGTCCGACGCGGTCACCCACATCTTCGCCCGGGCGGGCGTGCTCTCCCCGGACGGCCGGTGCAAGACCTTCGACGCGGCGGCCGACGGCTACGTGCGGGCCGAGGGCGCGGCCGTCCTCGCGCTCAAGTCGCTGTCCCGGGCCCGTGCCGACGGCGACCGGGTCTACGCGGTCATCCTCGGCAGCGCGGTGAACAACGACGGCCGGACCAACGGCCTGCTCGCGCCGAGCCGGTTGGCCCAGGAGCGGGTTCTCCGGGACGCCTGTCGCGGCGCCGGCGTCGACCCGACCTCGGTGTCCTATGTGGAGGGTCACGGCACCGGTACCCAGGTCGGCGATCTCATCGAGCTGGGCGCGCTGTCGGCGGTCTACGGCGGCGGCCGCCCCGTTGACCGGCCGTGCCTGGTGGGTTCGGTCAAGACGAACCTGGGCCACCTGGAGGCGGCGGCCGGGGTGACCGGCCTGACCAAGGTCGTGCTCGCGCTCGCCCATGGCGCGGTACCGCCTAGCCTGCACGCCGCCCAGCCGACGCCGGAGGTGGAGTGGGACTCCTGCGGGCTGCGCGTCGCCCGAGACCTCACGCCGTTGCCGGTCACGCCCGCGCCGACCGCCGGGGTCAGCTCGTTCGGCTTCGGCGGCAGCAACGCGCACGTACTCGTCCGGGCGGCCGAGCCGGTGCCGGCCACGCCGTCCGGTACCGACGACGAACCCGGCCGGCCCTTCCTGCTGCCGCTGTCGGCCCGGTCCCCCGCCGCGCTGCGGGCGCTCGCCAGGCGGTGGCAGGCGTTCGCCACCGAGGAGCCGTCGGTACCGCTCGCCGACCTGTGCTACACCGCGAGCTGCCGGCGCGACCACCACGAGTACCGGGTCGGCCTGGTCGCCGCCGACACCAGCGAGCTGGCCGCGGCCATCGACCGCAGACTGACCGGCGAGGTCGCGCCGTGCGGTACGGAGCACGACATCGCCTTCGTCTTCGGGCCGGTCGACGAGGTGTGGCCGGAACTCGACGACGCCGTGCTCGCCGACCCGGCACTGCGACCCGTGCTCGAACGCTGCGACGACCTGCTGCGGGTGTACGCGGACTGGTCCCTGCTGGAGGCCGACGGGCCCTTGGTCGCGGGGGTCCCCGCCCACGCGGTCCCCGCCGTCCAGTTGAGCATCCAGCTCGCTCTGGCGCAGGCGCTGCGCGGGTACGGCGTCGAACCGTCGGCGGTGATCGGGTACGGCCTGGGCGAGCTGGCCGCGGCACACGTCGCCGGAGCGCTCACGCTTCGCGACACGATCCGGGTGGCCTGCGCTCGCGGCCGGACGCTCGTCCCGGTGGCCGCCTCGGGCAATGGGGCGCCGGCCGGGGATCCGCCAGCGGATCCACCGGCGGATCTGGCGGACGCCCTCGCCGACATCCGGCCCACCGTCGCACGCCTGCTGATCATCTCCGGCGCCACCGGCGCCCGTCTCGACGGCCGCCAGCTCACCGGCCGGTACTGGGCTCGACCCGCCGCCGCTACGCATCCGGTCCCGCCACCCCCGGAGCACGTCCTGCTCCACGTCGGCGGTGGCCCGGCTGTGCCGGCCGGACCTCCGCTGGCCGGAGCGGCGACATCCGCAGTGCTCCCGACGCTGCGGTCCGGGGAGCCGCCACGGCGCGTGCTGCTGGCCACCCTCGCGAGCCTCTACGAGCGGGGCCGGGACCTGGCATGGCCGGCGATGTACGCCGGGCCGAGGCCGCACCGTTCGCTGCCGCCGTACCCGTACGACCGTGAGACGCGCCCGCTCAACCGGCCCGGCGGGCCGGCGACCGGCGCGGTCCGGGAGACGGCGAGCGGCGGTACCACGCCCCGCCGGCTGTCCTCGCCGGCCCTCGGGGACCGGGCGGCCTGGGAGCTGGAGTGCTCGGTGGACACGGTTTCCTGGCTGGTGCTCGCCGCCTGGCGGGCCGCGGACGGAGCCTCCACCGCCGGGCTGCGCGACGTGACGGTGATGCCGTCGCCGTCGCCGTCCACGGAGGCGGGCCGGCTGCCCGTCCAGGTGATGGTGACGCCCGAGGTGAACGACGCGGTCATCGAGGGGTACTGCCGGGTTGGTGCCGACGCCGATGGCCGATGGTCGCGGCGGCTGACCGCGCGGACCGGTCCGGTGAGCCCGGAGCCGGCCGCGACGCCCCTGCGCGAGCTGGTGAACCGGCTCCCCCGCCGGGACAGCGGCGCCACACCGTTTCGGCGGCTGTGGTGCGACGACCGGGAACTGCTGGCCTTCGGCCTGAGCGCGCAGGCTCCGACGGTACCGGTGGAGGACGGCTGGCTGCCCGGTGCCTTTGCCGGATGCCTGGCCCTGCTCGACCTGGCCGGCGTCGAGGCGGGCGACGGCCCCGGCGGGTGGCACATCGACCGGGTGACGATGCGCCGGTCGGCCGAGACGGCGGCGTGGGTGTACGCCAGACTCCGGGTTCCGGCCGACGAACCGGTGGCCGACGTGACCGTGCTCGGGCCCAGTGGAGCCGAGCTGCTCCGGCTGCACGCGGTGCAGCGGCTCACGAACCGGTAACCGGCCCGGGCATCGCCTGATCCGCCAGGCGCTGCGCCGCGAGCCGGTCCCGGTACGGTCCCGGCACGGCGGCGAGTCGCGCGTGCGTGCCGCGCTGCACGACCCGGCCACCGTCCAGGACGACCACCTCGTCGGCCGCGTTCAGCCCGCACAACCGGTGGGTCACCAGGACCACGGTCCGATCGCCCGGCTCGCCGAGCAGGTCGGCGACGATCTCGTCGGCCATCACCGGGTCCAGGCCCTCGGTGGCTTCGTCCAGCAGCAGGACGGCCGGGTCGGCGAGCAGCGCGCGAGCCAGGGCGAGCCGGGCGCGCTCGCCGCCGGACAGCCGGCGACCGTCGTCGCCGACGACGGTGTCCCAGCCCTGGGGCAGGGACTCGATCCAGTCCAGCAGTCGCGCCCGCCCGGCGGCGGCTCGCAGGGCATCGACGTCGGCGTCGGGCCGGGCGAGCGCCAGGTTGGCCCGGACGCTGGCGTGGAACACGTGTGCCTGCTGGGTCAGCCCGGTGACCACAGCGCGGACGTCCTCGCCGGCGTAGTCCCGCAGCCGCGCGCCCGCGAGCCAGGCGTCGCCGCCCGACGGCTCGATGAAACGCATGAGAACCGCGAGCAACGTGCTCTTGCCCGAGCCGCTCGCGCCGACAACCGCGAGCCGGTGCCCCTGCGGCAGCCACAGGTCCACGCCGGCGAGGGCGGGCACGCGGTTGTCCGGGTACGTGACCCGCAGGCCGGCCAGGCGGATGTCGGCGGGTTTCGCCGGGGGCGGCAGCGGACGATCCGGTTCCCGGACCGCCGGGTCGGCGTCCAGCACCGCGACCAGACGCGTGGCACAGCGGCGCAGCTCCGGCACGCGGGTCGCGGCCGCGACGACCTGCCCGACGGGTTCGAACGCGCTCAACGCGACCAGCGCCAGTACGGCCACGAACACCGGCTCCAGCCTCGTGCCCGCTGTCGCGGCCAGCGCCAGCCAGGTCACCACCAGCGCGGTGGCCCATTGCATGCCGATCGCGAGCGCCGATCCCGACGCGGCCCGGGCCGCCACCCGGCGCTCGGCGCCCGCCAGTGCCGTACCGGCGGCGTCGGCCGCGCCCAGCGCCGCGTCGGCGCCACCGCAGACGACCAGGTCGTCGGCGCCGTTGACCACGTCGGTGACGCGCGCCGCGAGGTCAGCCTGCGCCCGCGCGACGCCGGCCCGATCCGCGAGCCCGCCGGTCCGGGCAGCGCTGGTCTGCGGAGTACCGGTCCGGGGAGCGCCGGTGGCGGTAAGCGCCCAGGCGAGCGCCCACGCCAGGAGCAGGCCGGCGCCGAGTGCGGCACCGGCGGCCGGCAGCAGTGCCACCGCGAGCACGGTGGCGACCGCGCTCGTAAGGATCGCGGCCGCCGCGGGTACCGCCCAACGCGCCACCAGGTCCTGGACGGCTTCGACATCGCTCACCATGCGCGACAACAGGTCCTCGCCACGCAGTCCCGCCCCGCCGTGCGATCCTGGCGCACCCCTCGTCGCGAGCCGCCGGAAGACGTGCACGCGCAGGTCGGCTATTGCCCGTAGCGCGGCGTCATGCCCGGTGTGCCGTTCGCCGTACCGGAAAAAGCCTCGGGACAGCGCACACGCCCGTACCGCGACGATGCCGGCGCCGAGGGCGGCCAGTCCCGGGCGTTGGCTGGCCCGCGCGATGAGCCATGCCGCGGTGGCCATCAGCCCGAGCCCGGCGAGGTCCGCGGCCGCGCTCGCCAGGACGGCGCGCACGATCGGGCCGGGCGACGCCATTCGCAGCACGTGTCGCAACGGGGCGTCCCGGTGGCCGGTCATCCGGACCAGCCCACGAACAGGTCGGCGTCGACCGTCACGGCTCGGCCGTGTTCGACGCGGACCACCCGGTCGGCGAGGCCGACCATGGCCGGCCGGTGGGTCACCACGACCGCCGTGCGCCCGCGAGCCAGGCGTGCCGTGGCGTCGGCCACCGCGGCCTCGCTTTCGCCGTCGAGGCGCGCCGTCGGCTCGTCGAGCAGCAGGAGTCCGGCGTCACGGCAGAACGCGCGGGCCAACGCGACGCGCTGGCGCTGGCCCGCCGACAACCCGGAGCCGTCCTCGCCGAGCCACGTGTCGAGGCCGTCGGCGAGCGCGCCGACGAACCCGCTCGCCCCCGCCGTCTCGACGGCGTGCCTGACCCGCGACCGCGGCACCGCCGGCAGGCCGAGCCGGACGTTGTCCGCGACGGTGGCCGCGAAGAGGGCCGGTCGCTGCGGTACCCAGGCCAGCCCGCGCCACCAGTCGGCCAGGTCCACCTCGCGGAGGTCGACCCGGGCACCGGGCGGGCCGATCAGCACCCGGCCGGCGGTGGGTGTGACCAGGCCGAGCATCAGGTGCAGCAGGGTGCTCTTGCCGGCACCGGTCGGCCCGACCACGGCCACCGTCTCGCCCGGCCGCACCAGGAGCGTCACGTCGGTGAGCGCCGGGGAGGACCGGCCGGGATAGTGCACGCGTACCCCCTCCAGCAGGATCTCGGCGGTGCGCGGATCCGGTGCCGGGCGGGCTCGCGTGATCGCCGGTGCGCCGGGCGGTACGTCGTCCAGCAACGCGAACGCCTGCCGTGCCGCGGCCAGACCCTCGACACTCGCGTGGAACCGCGCGCCCAGTGCGCGTACCGGCAGGTACGCCTCTGGCGCGAGGAGGAGCACGAGCAGCGCGGTGTACAGGTCGACGTGCCCGGCCAGCAGGCGCAGCCCGAGCGGCACGGCCACGAGGGCGACCGACAGCGTCGCCACCAGCTCCAGCGCCAGCGCGGACAGGAACGCGGCACGCAACGTTCGCAGGGTGGTTCGCCGGTGCGCGTGGGCGATCCGGCCGACCTCGCCGATCTGCGGCGTTTCCCGGTTGAACGCGAGCAGCGTCGGCAACCCGGTGATCACGTCGAGGAAGTGGCCACCCAACCGGACGAGGACCTGGTACTGCCGGGTGGCCGCGGTACGCGTCTGCCGGCCGGCCAGCACGGCGAAGAGCGGCAGCAACGGCACTGTCAACGCGATGATGACCGCGGACGGCCAGTCCGCCAGGGCCAGCCGCACCAGGACCGCGCCCGGTACGACGGCCGCGAGCGCGAGCTGGGGCAGGTACCCCGCCACGTACCCGTCGAGCCCGTCCAGGCCCCGGCCGGCGAGCGTGACCAGCTCGCCGGCGCGCTGACCACCGCGCCACACCGGACCACGTCGCATCGCGCAGGCCAGCAACCGCTGGCGCAGCACCGCCTTGGCCCGGCTCGCCCGGCGCTGGGCAAGGACGTCGCGCCCCCAGCCGAGAGCGGCCCGCGCGGCGGCGACCCCCGCGAGCATGGCCAGCGGCACGGCGAGCGCCGCGGGTGGCGCACGATGGGCCACGCCGGCCGTGAGCACAGCCGCGAGCAGATCGGCCTGGGCCAGCAGCAGGGCGGCGGAGACCACCGCGACGGCCATGTTGACCCGACCGGCGTGCCGCAGCGGCGGTATCTCGCGGGCGAGCCGGCGCCGCGTCGAGCCCAGCGGCCCGCCGCCGCTAGAAGAAGGTGACGGAGCGCTCATGCACCCGGTGCCGGAAGGCCCACCACAGCCACACCTGCGCCAGGAGCACGGCGGCGAGGATGGGCAGTACCAGCGTGGCGAGCAGCCGGAGGCTGGCCGCGGGCGCGACACCGGCGAGCAGCCGTGGCGCGAGGCCCGCGCCAACGGCGAGCACCGGCGCGACCACCCCGCCGAGGGTCGCGGCAAAGGCGGCGCGGGTCTGGCCGGTGGCCGTGAGCCGGCCGGCGAGTGCCGCCGCGGCAATACCGGCGAGCAGGATGCCCAACGTCCACATTGGACGCGGAACTGCCGAACCGAGGACGGTGACGGCGAGCGTGGCCGCGGCGAGCAGGCCGGCGGCCGGCAGGGCCAGCGACCGCGCCACACGGCGGGCCCGGTCGGCCACGTCGCCGGTCGCCCGGACGGCGAGGAACGCCGCGCTGTGCAGCGCGACCAGCAGGGCCACGGCGCATCCGGACAGCAGCGCCCCGCCGTCGAACAGGGCCCACCACGGCTTGGCGCCGCCGCCGGTCGGCAGACCCTGTGCCACGTTGGCCAGCAGCAGCCCCCACGTGGCGGCCACGACGGTGCTGCTGATGGTGAGTACCGCATCCCAGCCGGATCGCCACCCGTCACCGCCACGGCGCGACCGCAGCCAGACGGCGGCGTCCCGGGTGATCCACGCGATCAGGATCGTCACGAGGAGTGGGTAGCAGGCGGCGAACAGGTCGGCCTCCAGCCGGGGGAAGGCGGCGGTCAGCACGGTCACGGCGGCGAGCAGCCATACCTCGTTGGCGAGGAAGAACGGTCCGAACGCGGTGACCGCGGTTCGCCGGTGGTCCGGCCGCCCACCCAGGTAGGGCAGGAGCATCCCGACGCCGAGGCTGAACCCGTCAAGGGCGAACCAGCCGGCGAACAGCCCGCCGAGGACCAGCAACCAGATCGTTTCCATGGGCGCTCCTCACACCAGCCGGGGCAGGGCGTCGGCCTCGTCGTCGGCCGCCGGTTCGGGCGCGGCGCCGAGCGTGACGGCGTCCGGGCCGCGCCGCGCGGTCCGCGCGAGCAGGACGTAGTCGATCACCGCGAGGGTCGCGATGGCGCCGACGAACCCGACCATCGACGCCGTGACCGTCCACACGTTCAGCGACGACACCGCCTCGGAGGTACGCAGCTGTTCATAGACGACCCAGGGCTGCCGGCCGACCTCGCGCACCAACCAGCCGCTGATCGCCGCGACGAACAGCACGGGCAGGCCGTACACGAGGAGGTAGAGCATCGGCCGCACGCGTTCAATCCAGTTTCGGATCAGGAGGATGAGCGCGACGAGGCCGATCAGCGTCCAGATGGTGCCGATGTTGAACATGAGCTGGAATGGCACGGCGATCCAGTCTGGCGGCGTATGGGAGCCGGGGCCGAACCGGGTGGCCAGCTCGGCCTGGAGTTGGGCCAGCTCCGCGGCGTCGCCGTCGAGGGCGGCCTTCTTCGCCGGCTGGGTGGCAACGATCGGGCCCAGCTGGGCGAAGCCGGTGAAGATGCTGATCCAGACGCCCAGGTAACCCACGACCACACCGAGCCGCAGCGAGCGGCGGAAGAACTCCACGTCGGGCGTACGGCGCAGGAAGTGCCAGGCGCTCACGGCCGCGATGAAGAACCCGCCGACCGCGGCCGATGCGGTGAAGATGTGGTTCAGCGGGTACAGCGCCGACGGGTTGGTGAGCAAGGCGCCCAGGTCGGTCAGGCGCAGGCTGCCGTCCGCCGTGCGCTCGTAGCCGACCGGGTGCTGGAGGAACCCGTTCGCCACGATGATCCAGTAGGCGGATGCGTACGCGGCGATGGTGACCAGCCAGATCGACGCCAGGTGCACCCCCTTGGGCAGGTGGTCCCAACCGAAGATCCACACTCCGAGGAAGATCGCCTCGAAGAAGAAGGCGGCCAGCGTCTCGACCACGAGCGGGGTGCCGAACACGTCACCGGCGAAGCGGCTCAGGCCGCTCCAGTTGAGCCCGAACTGGAACTCCATGATGATGCCGGTCACAATGCCGAGGGCGTAGTTGATCAGGTAGAGCTGACCCCAGAACCTGGTCATCCGCTTGTGCACGGGGTTGCCGGTGATCACCCAACGGGTCTGCATGAACGCCACGAGGGGCGCCAACCCCAGCGTCAGGATCACGAACAGGAAGTGGCCGCTCGTCGTCAGCGCGAACTGCAGCCGGGCGACATCAAGAGCATCCACGGGACAGCCTCCTCCGTGCCGGGACGCGCCGCCGCCGGTTCGTCACCGCGGCAATGGTCCGGGTGCATCTTTTGCTCGGTCAATACGACCCAACCGGCCTTGGATCGGTTCTCCAGAACGACCCCGAGGCGAGTTGTCGAGGATGTGACGATGCCGGACACGACCGCCACATGCCCACGATTGACAACAGCGGCTGACGCCTGTCAGTGTAAGCTGACGTATGAAAGAGCACAATCACGCCGTCGACGTCGCACCCACCGGGGACGACCTCCTCAGGGTGCTGTCTGCGCTGGCCAACCCCCAGCGCATGCGCATCCTGGCGACGCTGGCCAGCGGGCGCAGGTATGTCAGCATGCTGGCCCGCGAGCTGCGGCTGAGCCGGCCACTGGTGCACCTGCACCTGAGCCGGCTGGAGGGTGCGGGTCTGGTGACCGGGTCATTGGAGCTGTCCGCGGACGGCAAGGCGGTGAAGTGGTTCGAGGCCGTACCGTTCGTGCTCCGGCTCAGCCCGGCGCGGCTGGCCCAGGCGGTCGAGTCGCTCACCGTCGAGCGCTCGCCAGCGGCCGATCAGTGAGAGCAGAGGGGAAGGAACGCCGTCCGATGGACCAATCGCTGGTCATCACCTCCACCGTCGTCGCGGGCCTGCTGCTCGGGCTCGTGGTGTGGCAGGTGTTCAGCACCTTGCGGGCCCGCTTCGACGGTCGCCGGCAGACCGAGTACGAGGAGCTGTCGCAGGCGGCCGTCGCGGCACAGCAGCAGGTCGCGACGCAGCTCAAGGAACTGACCGACGCGGTGAGCGAGATGAACGGCCGCCTCGCCGCGGTGGAGGGGCTGTTGCGCGATGTCAGCTGAGCACCGGCCGGCCGAGCCGGTTGTCGACATCGAGCCCGCACCCCGGGCGGACGCCGTCCCGCCGCCCCCGCCCCCGTCGCAGCCGGCGCATGCCGCGCGACCGCGGCCGCTACCCCTGCCCGCCGGACGGTGGAGCAAGTGGGTAGCCGTCGTGCTCTGGTTCGTGGTCGTCGGGGCAAGCGGCGGGCTCGCCTCCCAGATCTGGTCGGTCACCAGCGACGACCAGCTCAGCTGGTTGCCGCGCAGCGCCGAGTCGACGCGGGCGGTCACGCTGGAACAGCGGTTCCCCGGCGCCGACCGGACCCAGCTCATCGTGGTCTACGAACGCCAGAGCGGCATCACGACGGCCGACGAGACCCGCGCGGGCGCCGACGCCGCCGCGCTCGCCGCCCGGTACAAGGCCCCGAATGGCGCGCCGGCGCCGCCGATACGCTCCGCCGACGGCAAGGCGCTCATGGTTGTCGTCTCGGTGCCCGAGGAGGGCGTCAACGATACGATCGCCGAGGTCCGGGACCGGCTCGGGCCGGGCGGCGACGGGCTGGTCGTCAAGGTGACCGGATCAGCGGCGTTCCAGTACGACGTGAACAAGTCGTTGAACGCGATCGACACCACGCTGCTCCTCGTCACCGTGATCGTGGTCGCGGTGATCCTGCTGATCACCTACCGCAGTCCGGTCCTGTGGCTGGTTCCGCTGCTCGTCGTCGGGTTGGCCAACCAGCTCGCGACCGCGGTGACCTACGCGCTGGCGGCCTGGCTGGACCTGCGTCTCAACGCGGCCAGCGTCTTCGTGATCACCGTGCTGGTCTACGGAGCCGGCACCGACTACGCGTTGCTGCTGATCTCGCGGTACCGGGAGGAGCTGCGCCGCCACGCCGACCGCCACGCGGCCATGCGGGCGGCGCTGGCCGGTGCCGGTCCCGCGATCCTCGCCTCGGCCACGACGGTCACCCTCGGGCTGCTCTGCCTGGCCGTCGCCGACGTCAACTCCACCCGTAGCCTCGGGCCGGTCGGCGCGGTCGCCATCGTGTGCGCGCTGCTGGCGATGCTCACGTTGCTGCCGGCCATCATGGTGGTCTGCGGGCGGTGGCTGTTCTGGCCGTTCGTCCCGCGCCTGGGCGGCGAACGCCGCGAGTCGACCGGGCTGTGGGCCCGGATCGGCGCGGCGATCAGCCGCAAGCCGCGGCTGGTGTGGATCGGCGCCACCCTGGTGCTCGGCGCGCTGGCGCTGGGACAGCTCGGTGCGACCATCGGCCTGCCGCAGGACAAGGCGTTCCGCGGCAAGCCCGACTCGGTCGTGGGCCAGCAGCTGCTCCAGCAGCATTTCGGCGGCGACGCCGGCCAACCCGCGACGATCATCGCGCGCGCCGACCAGGCACCGACCGTCATCGCCGCGGCGGAACAGGCACCGGGGGTCGGGGCGGTACGCACGACCGCCACCAACGGCGACCTGGTGCGCCTGTCCGCGACGATCCAGGCCGAGCCGGGCAGCGCGGACGAGCGCGAGGTCATCACCGGCCTGCGCGCGCGGGTCCATGCGGTACCCGGTGCGGACGCGCTGGTCGGCGGCCCCGGAGCGCAGAACCTCGACCTGGACACCACCACCACGCGCGACGAACGGGTGGTGATCCCGCTCGTCCTGGCCGCCGTGCTGCTCGTGCTCATCGTGCTGTTGCGCGCGCTCGTGGCGCCGGTACTGCTGGTCGCCACGGTCGTCCTGTCGTTCGGCGCGACGCTCGGGATCTGTTCGTGGCTCTTCGAGCACGTGCTCGACTTCGGTGGGCGCGACGTGACGCTGCCGCTCAGCGCATTCGTCCTGCTCGTCGCCCTCGGCGTGGACTACAACATCTTCCTGGTCACCCGGGTACGCGAGGAGACGCTGCGCTCGGACACCCGCACCGGTACGCTCGCCGGCCTCGCGACCACCGGCGGCGTGATCACCTCGGCCGGCGTGGTCCTGGCGGCCACGTTCGGCGCGCTGTCCGTGCTGCCGACCGTGGCCACGGTGGAGCTCGGCATCGCGGTGGCGGTCGGGGTCCTGCTCGACACGCTCCTGGTGCGTTCGGTGCTGGTACCCGCGCTCATCCTCGACCTGAACCACCGGGTGTGGTGGCCCGGTCGGCTGTCCAGACGGAGGTGAACCGGCCGGGGGTCAACCAGTCCTCCATCGCTTCGAGACCGGTGCTCGAATACCTGTTGCCATGCTGGCCGCACATCAGCGACCCGCCGGCCAGGCCATGGAGTACCTATGCGGACAGACAGCCTCTTCATCGCCGGGCTCGGGGCGTGCCTGCCCGAGCCGGTCAGTGCCGCCGACGCGATCGCGCTCGGCCGCTACGACGCCGACGAGCAGGAGCTGGCTGGCTGGATCTCGACGAGGGTCGCCGGTGAGGTACCCGGGCCGGATCTCGCCGTCGCCGCCGGGCGCGAGGCGATGGACCGGTCCGGGCACCCGCCCGAAGAGGTCGACCTGCTGATCCACGCCAGCACGTACCACCAGGGTCCGGACGCCTGGTCGCCGCAGCACTACGTGCAACGGTGCACGATCGGCGGCCAGGCGCCGGCCATGGAGATCCGGCAGGGCTGCAACGGCATGGTCGGCGGCATGGAGCTGGGCGCCTGCTACCTCGCGGCGGTGCCCGGGCGCACCGCGGTGCTGATCACCGCCGGGGACAACTTCGGCGCTCCCCTCATCGACCGCTGGCGTTCCATCACCAACGTGGTGCTGGGCGACGCGGGCGCGGCGATGGTGCTCTCCCGGCGGGACGGCTTCGCCCGCGTCCTCGCGGTCAGCTCCGGCTCGGCGCCCTCCCTCGAGCTGCTGCACCGCGGTGACGAGCAGCTGTACCCGCCGGGCTGCACCGTCGGCCGCGTGGTCGACCTGCGGGCGCGGGCGCTGCAGTTCGCCGAGAGCGACTCGGCGACCAAGCTGCCCGAGGCCGAGTTGATCGGCAGGTTCACCGGGCGCGTGGTCCGGCGGGCCCTGGAGGAGGCGGGCGTCGACGTCGGCAAGATCAGCCGAGTGACGCACGTGAACTGGGGGCACGAGCGGTACCTGCGGCGCACCCTTGCCCCGCTGGGCTTCGAGACCGGGCAGGGCACCTTGGACTTCAGTCGGCGGGTGGGCCACCTCGGCGCCTGCGACCAGGTGGTCGGTCTCTACCATCTCATCGACACCGAGGCGGTCGGCCCGGGCGACCTGGTCATGATGATCGGTGTCGGTGCCGGCGTCTCCATCGCGTGCGCCATCGTGGAGATCCTCGAACGGCCGCGGCCCACGGCGTCCGTGCAGCCGGGATGAAGGCGCTGGTCCTCGCCGGCGGGCGCGGATCGCGCCTGCGCCCGCTCAGCCACACGGCACCGAAGCAGCTGGTACCGGTGGCGAACCGGCCGGCGATCTTCTACGGGCTTGAGGCCCTGCGCGACGTCGACATCAAGCAGGTCGTCATCATCGTCGGCCAACACGGCGGCCGCGTCGAACGGGCGGTCGGCAGCGGCTCACGGTTCGGTCTGGAGGTCACCTACCTGCCGCAGCGCTCCCCCATCGGGCTGGCCGACTGCGTCCGCATCGCCAGTGACGTGCTCGGCAACGACGACTTCGTCATGTACCCCGGTGACTGCGTGATCCCCGACGGCATCGAAGGGCTGGTGCGACGGTTCTGGGCGCAGCGGCCGGACGCGCTGGCGATGGTGAGCGGCGTGCCGCGGCCCAGCCCGTACGGCGTCGCGCATACCGACGAGGCCGGAGCGCTGCTGGAGATCCGCGACACGGCGCGCACGCCGCACTACAGCTACCCGGTCATCGGGCCGCATGTGTTCTCCCCGGCGATCCACCAGGCCGTGGTCAGCATCCGGCCGAGCTGGCGCGGCGAGCTCGACATCGGGGACGCCGTGCAGTGGCTGGTCGACCACAGGTACCCGGTCGCGGTCGACGTGCACGCCGGAGCGTGGTGCCACACCGGAGACGTCGACGGCTTGCTCGAATGCAACCGCACCCTGCTGATGTCGTTGCAGCCGCGCATCTTCGGCAAGGTCGACGACGCCACGGAGGTCCGCGGTCCGGTGGTGGTGGAGCTCGGCGCGACCGTGAGCGGCTCCAAGCTCACCGGTCCGCTGGTGATCGGCGCGGACACCGTCGTGGTGAACAGCCGCCTCGGTCCGTACACGGCGATCGGTGACGACTGCGTCCTGGAGGGCGCCCGCATCGAGGACTCCATCGTGCTGGACGGCGCCTGGATCTCCGCCAGCGAACCGATCCACGGGTCGGTGATCGGTGCCAGCGCGCAGGTGCACGCCGCCGCGCCGCCGCGCCCCGGCGCCCGGCTGGTCATCGGCGACCACTGCCGGGTCCACCTGGTCTCGTCGTCCTGACCGCGGTCGTGGCCAGCCAGCCGTTCTCCAGCGGTCCGGCCAATCCTTCTGCATTGGTTCTCCAGGGCGTTTCGCCACGATGCCAGGTGTTGGGCAGTCGCACGTACCGGCGCAGTTCCGCAGTCATCCCTCGACGGAGGCCGCGATGCCGCACGCTCGTTCCGAAACCGCCGCCGAGGCGGCCGTTGTCGGTGCCGACGGGTTCATCGGCACCCACCTGGTCCGCACCCTGCGGACGGCCGGCGTGCCGACCGCCGCGTTCACCCGGACCCGCCCGTTCGCGGTCGGTGGACGGCCCCACCCCGACCTGTGCTCCGCCCGTACGGTCTACTTCCTGGCCACGTCGGTCAACATCGGGATGGCCGAACACCGGCCCGACCTGCTCGCGGCCGACCGCGCGCTGTTCGCGACGTTCCAGCGCACCGTCGCCGCGGCCGGCCACCGACCGGTGGTGGTGCTCACCAGCTCCGGCGGTGCGGTCTACGACCCGGCGGTACCGCCGCCGTACCGCGAGGAATCGCCGGTACGGCCGGTGACCGCGTACGGACGGGGCAAGGCGGCCATGGAGGCCGAGGTGATCGGGTGCGGCGACACGTTGCGTCCGGTGATCACCCGACTGTCCAACCCGTACGGGCCCGGCCAGCGGCTGGGCACGGGGCAGGGTGTCATCGCCCACTGGCTCGACGCCGCGTTGCGCGGTGAACCGCTACGGCTGTTCGGCAACCCGCTGGCGACAAGGGACTACGTCTACATCGACGACGCGATCGAGGCGCTCGTGCGCATCCATCACCGCACCGCGCAGGCGAGCCTGCCAGTCGTCCTGAACATCGGCTCCGGCCAGCCGACCGCGCTGACCGAGCTGGTCGACATCGTCTGCGAGGTGGCCGCCGAGCTCCGTCCGGTCGTGGAGCTCGCCACCGAGCGGTACTACGACCGCCGCGACACCTGGCTCGACGTCTCCGCGGCACAGCAGGCCCTCGACTGGGTCGCCACCGCCTCGCTGCACTCGGGCATCGGGCGCACGTGGCAGCACGTGCGCGCCGGCGTCACCCCGGCCGTGACCAACCTTCCCCCCTCCGCCCTTCCCCCCTCCGCCATCGAGGAGCGCACATGGAGTCGACAACCGTAGCGCCGGCGGCCTCGCCGCTCGGGCTCGCCGGAAAGCACGCGCTCGTGACCGGGGGCACGCGCGGCCTCGGTCGGGCGGTGGTGCGCCTGTTCGCGGCGGCCGGCATGAACGTGATCACCTGTAGCCGCAACGGTTCCGAGGACGCCGCCGCACTGGCGCGCGAGCTCGCCGGCCACGGCGGCGAGCATCATCGGCCGCCAGCGGACGAAGCGGAGCGGAGTCCGCGGTCAAGCGGCCGGAACCAGCAGGTACACGTGGTGCGAGCCGACGTGACCCGGCCGGCGGACGTCGACCGGCTCGTGGGTGAGTGCGAAACCCGTTTCGGCACGCTCGACGTGCTGGTCAACAACGTCGGCGTGACCAGCCACGTGCCGGTGGCACAGCTCCCGGTCGCGGAATGGCAGCGGGTGCTCGACACGAACCTGACCGCGACGTACCTGGTGACCCAGCGCGCGCTGCCGCTGCTGCGTGAGGGCTCCTCCATCGTCTGCGTCGGCACCGCCGCGGCGACCCGGGGCATCCCGCTGCGCGCGCACTACACCGCCGCCAAGGCAGGGCTGATCGGGCTGGCCCGTTCCCTGTGCAAGGAGCTCGGCCCGAAGGGCATCCGGGTCAACGTCGTCTCCCCCGGCATCCTCGACACCGAGGAGGCGGCGGCGATGCCGCCCGAGCACCGCCAGCGCTACACCTCACTCATCGCACTCGGCCATCTCGGCCGCCCCGAACATGTGGCCGGCGCCGTGCTCTTCCTGGCCAGCGACCTCGCCGCCTATGTCACCGGCGCGACCCTCGTCGCCGACGGCGGCATCTGACCACCGCTTCATCCCGAAAGGACCCTGTCACATGCCAATCCTCCGTCGCCCCGCGGCCATCGTCGCGGTGGCGCTGACCGGGGCGCTCCTGGCTACCGGGACGGCATCCGCCGGTACCACGACGTTAGGGCAGCCGGCCCCGATATCGGGCCCGACGCCGTTCGATGCCTGCCCGAGCAGCGATCCGACCCAGTTCCGGGTGAACAGCGAGACCGAGACGATGATCGCGGTCAACCCGGCCAACCCGCGCCACATCGCGACGATCTGGCAACAGGACCGGTTCCTGCAGGGCAGCTCGCGAGGCATCGTCGTCGCCGTCAGCCTTAACGCGGGCCGCACCTGGAAGCGGGTCGCGCTGCCCGGCATGTCCTGCCCGACCCTGCCCGGCCGGGCCACCAACCCATGGCTGAGCTTCAGCCCGGACGGCACGCTGCACGCCACGGCCACCATCACGGGTACGCAGAACGCGGTGTACGCGACCCGGTCCACCGACGGCGGTTCGACCTGGAGCCCGGTCTCGGTGCTCGCGAGCGACCCCATCGTGGAACGGTTCAGCGACAAGCAGACCACGACGGTCGATCCGGCCGATCCACAGCGGGTCTACACGGTGTGGAACCGCCAGATCAAGAGCGAGCGCCGCAGCGAGATCCTGCTGGCCACCAGCACCGACGGGGGTACGAGCTGGGAGCCGGCCCGCCCGATCTACTCGCCGCCGGCGCCGGCGGCGACCGTCGGCAACCAGATCGTCGTCCTGCGCGACGGCACCCTGCTCAACCTCTTCTTCCAGAACGACCTGCCGATCGGCAGCCCGCCGAGCCCGAACCTCACCGACCACGTCAAGGTGATCCGGTCAACCGACCACGGCGTCACCTGGTCGCAGCCGGTGACAATCGCCGATGTCCGGCTCAACATCCCGCTGCTGCCCGACACGTTCCGGCCGCTCATCGCGCCGGGCCTGGTGCCCGACATCGCCGTGGACCCGGTGACCGGCGCCGTCTACGTGGTGTGGGGCGACGCCAACCTGTCCACCAGCCGCAGCGCGGTGGGGTTGTCGGCGTCCTACGACGGCGGCCTGACCTGGAGCGCCCCGCAGCGGGTGGACCGCGCACCGGAGTCGCCCGCTGGCGGTGCCGGACAGGCGTTCCTGCCGCAGGTCGACGTCGCCCGCAACGGCACGGTCGCGGTGACGTACTACGACTTCCGCAACAACACGCCGGAGCCGGGGGCGACCACCGACTACTGGATGGTCACGTGCAAGGGCCGATTGTGCGGGCGTACCGGTGGCACCTGGCGGGAACGCCACCTTGCCGGGCCGTTCGCGGTCGACACCGCCGGGGCCTCCTTCGGCGGACCGTTCATCGGCACGTACGTCGGGCTCACGCACCGGCGCGGGTCGTTCCTGTCGGCGTTCGTGATGACCACCGGCGACCCCGCGAACCCGCAGGACGTCTTCGTGGTCTGCACCCCGGCGACCCCATGGGCGCCATGACCCGCGGCGCGCCCATGCGGGTGCTGGTGACCGGCGGAGCGGGCTTCATCGGGCGTCACGTGGTGGATGCCTTGCGAGGGGCCGGCCACCAGGTCCGCGTGGTCGACGCGTACGTGCCGGAGGCGCATCCGACCCGGCCGCCGCCGCTGCCGCCCGACGTCGAGGTGATCGAAGGCGACCTCAGTGTCGAGTCGGTGGCGGTGGCGGCCGTGGACGGCGTCGACGCGGTCAGCCACCACGCGGCGATCGTCGGCAGGGGCCGGGAGATCCAGGACGCGCCCCGCCACGTCACCTGCAACGACCTGGCCACGGCGGTGTTGCTGGCCGTGATGGAGCGGGCCGGGATCGGTCGTCTGGTCCTGGCCAGCTCCGCGGTCATCTACGGCGAGTCGCACTACCGCTGCCCGGTCCACGGCGACGTGGTACCGGGTCCGCGGGCCGTCGCCGACCTGGACGCCGGGCGGTTCGAGCCGCTCTGCCCGCGGTGCGGCGGGCCGCTGGTCTGCAGCCCTGTCACCGAGGACGCGCGGCCCGACCCGCGCAACGTGTACGCGGCGACCAAGCTGGCGCAGGAGCACCTGTGCGCGGCGTGGGCGCGCGAGTGCGGCGGATCGGTGGTGGCCCTGCGCTACCACAACGTCTACGGCGCCGACATGCCGTACGAGTCGCCGTACTCCGGGGTCGCCTCGACGTTCCGGTCGGCGGTGGCCCGCGGCATCGCACCGCGGGTCTTCGAGGACGGCGGGCCGCGCCGCGACTTCATCGACGTGCGCGACGTGGCCCTGGCCAACCTGGTCGCACTCGACCGCGCCGAGCCCGGGTTCCGCGCGTACAACGTGGCCAGCGGCGAGCCGCACACGATCCTGGAGATGGCCGAGGCGTTGGCCGAGGCGGGTGGTGGGCCGCCGCCGGTGGTCACCGGCGCGTAACGGCTCGGCGACGTCCGGCACATCGTGGCTTCACCGCGACGGATCATGGACGAGCTCGGTTGGCGGCCGACGGTCGACTTCCGCACGGGCATGAAGGAGTTCGCCCGCGCGGACATGCGCGGCTACCCGACGCGTGGCCACGAGACGGCACGGTGACGGGTGACGAGCGGCGCGATCGTCGTGCACGAGGTGCGCAAGACCTACGGTCGGGTGCACGCACTGAGCGGTGTCAACCTGGTGATACCCGCCGGCACGGTGCTCGGCCTGCTCGGTCCCAACGGAGCCGGCAAGTCGACGCTGGTGCGCATCTGCACCACGCTCCTGCATCCCGACAGCGGGGAGGTCAGGGTGGCCGGGTTCGACGTGGTCCGGCAGTCGGCCGCGGTGCGCGGGGTCATCGGCACGGCCGGCCAGTCGGCGTCCCTGGACGAGGAGCTGACCGGCCGGGAGAACCTGGTGATGCTGGCCCGCCTCTACGGCCTGAGCTTCGGCCGGGGCGGCCTGCATCGGCGGGGCACGCGCCATGGCCCGTCGCGCGTGGCCGAACTGCTCGACCGCTTTGACCTCACCGCCGTCGCCGACCGGCGCGCCGGCACCTACTCCGGCGGCATGCGCCGCCGCCTCGATCTGGCCAGCGCCTTCGTGGCCGACCCGCAGGTGGTCTTCCTCGACGAGCCGACGGTGGGTCTGGACCCGGGCAGCCGCCTGGAGCTGTGGGACCTGATCGCCAAGGTCAGCGCCGCCGGGGTCACCGTGCTGCTGGCCACGCAGTACCTGGAGGAGGCCGAACAGCTCGCCGACCGGATCATGGTGATGGACCGCGGGCAGATCCTCGTGGAGGACACCATCGACGCGCTCAAGAACCGCTACGGCGAACCGCGCCTGGACGTGGTGGTACGCCGTCCCGAGCAGGTACCGCCGGCCGCCGACCGGCTGGGCTGGATGTGTGGCGGCACCGTCGAGGTCGACCTGCGGCTGCGCCGGCTGGTCATCCCGCTGCCCGGCGGGGCCGGGCGCATCGGCTCGGTCGTGGACGCGCTCGTGGCGGCGGGCATCGAGATCGACGACGTGGCGCTGCGCCGGCCGACCCTCGACGAGGTGTTCCTCACCATCACCGGGGGCGGTCCGGTCGGCTCCGGTACCGCGGCCGGGTGGCAGCGATGAGCACCGTCGGGCTGGGCCAGACGGCGTACCACGGCCTGGTCCTGACCCAGCGCAACGTGCGGCGGATCTTCCGGGCCCCGCGCGCGATCGTGTTCGCGGTCATGCAGCCGCTGATGTTCGTGCTGCTGTTCGCCTACGTCTTCGCCGGGCCGTTCACCTACCTCTACGGCGGCGGGTACATCGAGTACCTCATGGCCGGCGTCTGCACGCAGGGCGTGGTCTTCGGCGCCATCACCACCGGAGTGGGGGTGGCCGGCGACGTCAAGGGCGGCGCCATGGACCGGCTGCGTACGCTGCCGATCCGGGGCTCGTCGGTGCTCATCGGCCGGACCAGTGCCGACCTGGTGCGCATGGCGTTCGCCGTCGGGGTGACCTCCCTGGTCTGCCTGCTGCTGGGGTGGCGGGTGCACACCTCCCCGCTGTCCGTCGCCGCCGGCTTCGCGCTGATGCTGCTGACCGGGTACACGTTCAGCTGGATCGGTGCGCTGATCGGCCTGCGGTTGGCGAACGCCGAGTCGGCCAACACCGGCGGGCTGCTCGTGACGTTCCCCGTGGTCCTGCTCTCCGGCGCCTTCGTGCCGATCCGGGGCCGCAGCGGCCCGCTGCGCGCGATCGCCGAGTGGAACCCGGTCACCGCTGCCGCGGCCTCGGCGCGCGCGGCGTTCGGCAACCCGAACCCGATCCCGAGCGGCTCACTGCCGATGTCGCACCCGGCGCTCACCACGGTGCTGTGGTGCGCCGGGCTGCTCGCCATCTTCGTACCGGCCGCGCTGGTGACGTTTCGGAGGCTGACCCGCTGAACCGTCGGGAGGTTGCCATGGCATCGTCGCGCACCGCGCTGGTCACGGGCGCTTCGGGCGGGATCGGCGAGGCGTTCGCCGTCGAGCTCGCCGCCCGGGGGTACCGCCTCGTCCTCGTCTCGCGCGGCACCGACCGGCTCGACGAGCTGGCCGGGCGGCTCCGGCAGCGGCACGGCACCGACGTGGAGGTGCTCGGCGCCGACCTCGCCCACCCGGTGGACCTGGACCGGGTGGAGCGTCGGATCACCACCGGTCCGGCGCCGGTGGACCTGCTGGTCAACAACGCCGGCGCGCTCGGCCGGATCGCGCCCCTCGTCGACCAGGCGATCGCCGACCAGGAGCACCTGATCAGCCTGGACGTGGTCGCCGTGGTCCGGCTGTGCCGGGCCGCGCTACCCGCGATGGTGAGCCGGGGACGCGGCGGCGTGCTCAACGTCTCCTCGGTGATGGGGTTCCTTCCCGCACCGCAGGGTGCCACGTACTCGGCCGCGAAGGCCTTCGTCACCTCATTCAGCGAGAGCCTGCATTGCGAGGTGCGGCCGTACGGTGTCACGGTCACCGCCGTGTGCCCGGGATCGGTACGCACCAACCTGCACCGCGACTCCGGCCGCCGGGGCGGCCGCCTGGGCGGCTTCCTGGAACCCGAGCGGATCGTCCGGGACGGGTTGGCCGCGCTCGCGGCGGGGCGGCCGCTGTGCGTACCGGGGGCGGAGTACCGCGCCAAGGTGAAGCTCGCCGGGGTCCTGCCGCGAGCCCTGGTGCGCCGCTACGTGTTGCGCCGCTTCGGTGGCCCGCCACACAAGCCGTCCTCGAGCTAATCGCGGATGTGCCTTGAGCCGCCCGCCAGCCCCGGTTGGCAGCATCCAGGCAATGGCCAACGACCCCGGCCGCCAGCGGACGCAAGCGTTGCGAAGTCCGCAGGTCTTGCGGCCGGAACCAAGAGGCAACGGAGGCGTGCCAGATGCACCGAACGCTCATCGTCGCTCGACTCCAGCCGGGCCCGCCGGAGGCGATCGCGCAGATATTCGCCGAGTCCGATGCCACCGATCTGCCACACATGATCGGCGTGTCGCGGCGTACCCTCTTCCACTTCCACGACCTGTACTTCCACCTGGTCGAGGCCGACCAGGACATCGGGCCCAACCTCTACAAGGCGCGCAGCCATCCGCTCTACGACGACATCAACAAGCGCCTGGCGGAGCATGTCCGCCCGTACGACCCCAACTGGCGCGAGCCCAAGGACGCGATGGCGCAACCCTTCTACGTCTGGAGCGCGTCATGAGCACGCCGGTGGCACGCAAGGTCGAGGTGACGCAGGTGGCGGCCAACCGCCGCCGGGGCGGTGACATCCGGGTGCTGCTCAGCCCGAAGACCGTGGGCAGTACATCGGGTTTCCTCGGAGTGCTGACCCTCGAACCGGGCGAGTTCGTCGCCGAGCACTATCACCCGTACTCCGAGGAGTTCCTCTACGTGGTGCGCGGCCAGGTCGTGCTGCGCGTGGAGGACGAGCCGTTCGAGCTGACCGGTGGCGAGGGCATCATGGTCCCGATCGGGCAGCGGCACCGGCTGGTGAACACCGGCACCGAGCAGGCGTTCGCGGTGTTCCACCTGGCACCGCTGGCGCCGCGCCCGGAGCTCGGACATGTCGACACCGAGCCGCTACCGGCCCCGGCCGAGCCCGCGCCACAGGTTGGAGCGGCGCCGTGAGCCACACCGGCAGGCGCGCGGTCATCACCGGGATCGGCGTCGTGGCGCCGGGCGGTATCGGCGTCAAGCAGTTCTGGGACCTGCTCACCGAGGGACGCACCGCCACCCGCACGATCACCTTGTTCGATCCGACCGGGTTCCGGTCCAGGATCGCGGCCGAGGTGGACTTCGACCCCGCCAAGGAAGGGCTGCGCCCGCAGGAGATCCGGCGCATGGACCGCGCCTCGCAGTTCGCCGTGGTGTGCGCCCGGGAGGCGATGACCGACAGCGGGCTCGGTCCGGAAGCGTTGCCGGTGGAGCGCACCGGGGTGAGCATCGGCTGCGCGGTCGGCTGCACGATGAGCCTTGAGGAGGAGTACGTCGTCCTCTCCGACGGCGGCCGAAGCTGGCTCGTCGACCACGAGTACGCCACTCCACATCTGTACGGCCATATGGTGCCGAGCACCATCGCCGTCGAGGTGGCACACGCCTGTGGCGCCGAGGGTCCGGTGGCCCTGATCTCCACCGGTTGCACCTCCGGGCTCGACGCGATCGGCCACGCGGCCGGTCTGATCATCGAAGGTACCGTCGACGTGATGGTCGCGGGCGCCACCGACGCGCCGATCTCACCGATCACCTCGGCGTGTTTCGACGCCATCAAGGCCACCTCACCCAACAACGACCACCCGGCGCACGCGTCTCGCCCGTTCGACCGGGACCGTGACGGCTTCGTGCTCGGTGAAGGGGCGGCCGTGTTCGTCCTGGAGGACGCCGAGCACGCCCGCCGCCGGGGCGCCACGGTGTACGCCGAGATCGCCGGCGTGGCCTACCGCAGCAACGCGTACCACATGACCGGGCTGCGTCCCGACGGCCGGGAGATGGCCGAAGCCATCCGCGCCGCCATGCGCATGGCCAAGGTGGACCCCGACGACATCGACTACATCAACGCGCACGGCTCCGGCACCAAGCAGAACGACCGGCACGAGACCGCGGCGTTCAAACGCAGCCTTGGCGATCGGGCGTACCAGGTCCCCGTCAGCTCCATCAAGTCGATGATCGGGCACTCGCTCGGGGCGATCGGTTCGATCGAGGTGGCGGCGTGCGCGCTGGCCATCACCCACGGCGTGGTCCCACCGACCGCCAACCTGCACACCCGCGACCCGGAGTGCGACCTCGACTATGTGCCGCTGTCCGCGCGCGAACACCGCATGGACGCGGTCCTCAGCGTGGGCAGCGGGTTCGGTGGGTTCCAGACCGCGATGGTGCTGAGCCGTCCCGGCGCCTAGGAGGCACACAAGTGGCTGCCCACACCGACAACTCCGTCGTCATCGACGCACCACTGGACCTGATCTGGTCGATGACCAACGACATCGAGTCGTGGCCGCGCCTGTTCACCGAGTACGCCTCGGCGGAGATCATCTCCCGCGACGGGCCGACGGTCCGCTTCCGCTTGACGATGCACCCGGACGCCAACGGCAATGTGTGGAGCTGGGTCTCCGAGCGAACCGCCGACCCGCGATCGCGCACCGTGCGGGAGGAGCGGATCGATACGGGCCCGTTCGAGTACATGCGCATCCATTGGGAGTACGCACGGGTCCACGGCGGCGTCCGGATGCGCTGGGTGCGGTACTTCAAGATGAAGCCGAACGCGCCGGTTGACGAGGCCGCCATGACCGACCTCTTCAACCGCAACTCGGTGATCCAGATGGCGCGCATCAAACGCCTCACCGAGGGGGCCGCCGGGCGCGCGCCGACCGCGTACGCGCTGCACGGTGTGCCAGCGGCATGACCCGACCCGGCCGGCGCCCTACCAGGTGGCCGGTCGGGCCGGCCGTGCCACCAGTTCGTGAGGAGAAACGCAGGACCATGCCGCACAGCTCACCGCCATACGTCCTCCCGATCGCCGCGCGGCATCCGGACTCGCTGCGCCGCCTGGCCCGCGACTACGCGCACCTGCTCGATGGCGGGGCGGTCGGCGACCTCGCCGACATGTGCGCGGCGGCCGCCGCCGTCGTCGCGCGACCCGGGTACCGGCTGGCCGCGGTCGCCGACAGCGCCTCGGAGCTGGCCGCACAGCTCCACGCGTTCGCCGACGGAAGCGACGGCGGGACGGCCGAGCCGGGCCACCGACCCCGCGTCGTGTTCGTCTATGCGGGTCAGGGCACCCGATGGACCGGCATGGGGCGGCGCCTGCTCGCCGACGAGCCGGTGTTTCGTCACGCGGTCGCCGACTGCGCCGCCGCGGTGTCGAGCGTGGCCGGCTGGTCGCCCTTGCGGGCGCTCACCGACGACGATCCACCGGTCGGCCCGGGCGCCGGCATCGACGTCATCCAGCCGGTGCTCTTCACCATCCAGGTGGGCCTGACCCAGCTGTGGCGGTCCTGGGGCGTCGAGCCGGACGCCGTGGTCGGGCACAGCCTCGGCGAGGTGGCCGCCGCGTACGCCGCCGGGGCGGTGAGTCTCGCCGACGCCGCGCGGATCATCGTGCACCGCAGCCGCCTGCTGCGCAAGGTGAGCAACGCCAACGCCGGGATGGCGGTGGTCGGGCTCGCGATGGACGAGGTACAGCGGCTGGTGACCGCCCACGCCGGTCTCGCGGTCGGTGCCTGCAACGGCCCTGCGACAACCGTCGTCACCGGCGACCTCGACGCGCTGAACCGACTGCTGGATCAGCTCCGCCGCGAGGACGTGTTCTGTCGTGCGATCGACGTCGACGTCGCCTCGCACAGCCCCCAGGTCGATCCGGTCCGCGGCGAGCTCGCGGCCGCCCTCGGCCAGGTACAGCCGCGCCGGGTGACCGTGCCGCTGTACTCCACGGTGACCGGCGCCGCGGTCGACGGGACGTCGTTGGACGCCCGGTACTGGGCGCGGAACCTGCGCGAGCCGGTGCTGTTCTGGCCGGTGGTGCAGCGCCTCGCCGCCGACCCTGGCCCGTGTGTCTTCGTCGAGCTGAGCCCGCACCCCGCACTCATCGGCGGGCTGCGCGAGGGCCTGTCCGGCTCGGGCGCGGACTGCCTGCCGTCGTTGCGCCGGGACGAGCCCGAGCGGCTGGTGCTGCTGCGTACGCTCGCCGCTCTCGACGCGGCCGGCCATCCGGTTGACTGGTGGCGCATCTGCGGGCCGTCGCGGCAGGCCGTCGCCCTACCGTCCACTCACGACGCTCCGGCCCCGAGCGCGGCGGCCGGCTGGCGGCACACCGAGTCCGCCGTCCACGCCGGCACGCACCTGTTCGACGAGCATGTCGACCTGTCCACCATGCCGTACCTGGCCGACCACCGCGTGCAGGGCGAAGTGGTACTGCCGGCGACCGCGTACCTGGACAGTGCGCTGCGCGCCGCGGCACAGGCCGGCATCGCAGCGCCGACCGGGGTGCGGGCGATGACGTTCCGGCAACCCGTGGTCGTCACGCGGGAATCCCGGGCGCTTCAGTGGGTGGTCAAACCTCGCGGTGACGGCAGCGCCGATGTCGAGGTCTTCGGCCGTCCGGCCGGCGGCGAACCGCATGCCGACTGGTTGTCGCATGCCATGGGCATCATCGGGTCGGCCGCCGCCGAGGACGTTGCCCCGGTCGCGCTGTCCGAGCTCCTGGCCCGTTGCACCGACGAGCAGGCAGCCGAGGAGTTCTACGCTCCGCTGAGCGCGGCGGGCATCGACTACGGCCCGCGGTTCCGGCAACTGGAACGCGTGTGGCGGGGCGACGGCGAAGCAGTGGGCCGCCTTACCCCGCGGCTCACCCCGCCGCCGGACGGATCCGGCGACGGGGTCCTGCCGGACCCCGCCCGCCTGGACTCGTGCCTGCAGGTGTCGCTCGCCGCCCTGGCGCCGGCCACCGCATGGCTGCCGGCGAGCATCGAACGGCTGGTCGTCCACGGGCCGGCGGCGGATGCCCGCTGGGTGTACGCCCGGATGAGCCAGCAGAGCCCGCACGACACCGGGTGGGCGATGGTCGACCTCCAACTGCTCGACGACGCTGGCACCGTCCGGCTGGCCGTCACCGGTCTGCGGCTGCGCATGCTGGGGCCCGCCGCCGGCGCGCGGGCGGCTACCGACCCGGCCGAGTGGACGTACGCCCTGCGATGGGAACCGGTCGATGCGCAGCCGGCCGTGCCGGCGCGGGAGCAGGCCGGGCGCTGGCTGCTTCTGGTCGGTCCGGAGCAGGCGGCGCCGCCCGTCCCGGCGCTCACCGAGGCCATCGTCGCCGGAGGACAGGCGGCGATCGTGGCCACCGCCGGCAACGCGTACGACCGCGTCGGCCCGGACCGGTACCGGCTCGACCCGACGTCCGCCGGCGACTACCGGCGGCTGCTGGACGAGCTGGCCGACCCCGCCGCGCCACCGCTGCGCGGGATCCTCCACCTGTGGGCCCTGGCGACGGACCCGACCCTGGCGGCCGGCGGCGACGATCTCATGGCGCTACAGGACCTCGGCTGCCGCAGCGTGCTGCACCTGATGCAGGCGATCGACCGCGCCATGAACGACGGTGTCCTGGACGATCCGCCACAGGTGCTCGTCGTCACCCGCGGTACTCAGACCGTGCTGCCGGCCGAGCCGGTCGAACCGGCCCACGCCACCATCTGGGGCCTGGGCCGGGTCGTCATCACCGAACGTCCGGACCTCCGGCTGCGCCTGATCGACCTCGCCGCGCCCGGCGCTGCCGGCGCCACCGGCGCGGACGACACCGCGGCACTGCTGGCCGAGCTCGCCGTGGGCGACGCCGGTGATCCGGCCGAGGAGCAGGTCGCCTGGCGCGGTGGGTGCCGGTACGGCGCGCGGCTCGCCCGCGCGTCGGTGCCGAGCGTTCCGGACGCGGTTCCGGCCACCGCGGTCCGGCTCGCAGCCGGTGGCGGCGCGCTGCGCCTGACGTCGAGCACGCCGGGGCGGCTGGAAGGAATCGGCCTGCGGCGTACGACCCGGCGGCCACCGGGACCGGGCGAGGTCGAGATCGAGGTGTACTCCGGCGGCCTCAACTTCCGCGACGTCATGCTCGGCTTGGGCATGCTCGACCATGCCGACGCGGTACCGCCACTGGGCCTGGAAGCCGCGGGCGTCGTGACCGCGGTCGGCGATGAGGTCGCCGGCATCCGGGTGGGCGACCGTCTCGTGGCGGTCTGGGACGACAGCCGGGGCGGGCTCGGCAGCCACGTCGTCGTGGACGCGCGCCTCACCGCCGCGTGGCCGAGCCGGCTCAGCAGCGCCGAGGCCGGCAGCGTGCCGATGGTCTTTCTCACCGCGTACTACGCGTTGTACCACGTCGGCCGGCTGGCTCCGGGCGAGCGGGTGCTGATCCACGCCGCGACGGGCGGCGTTGGCCTTGCCGCGATCCAGCTCGCCCAGCAGGCGGAGGCCGAGGTCCTCGCCACCGCCGGAAGCACCGAGAAGCGCGCGTTCCTGAGGCGGCTCGGCGTCCAGGTGGTGGGCGACTCGCGGTCGCTCGACTTCGCCGACCGGGTACGTGCGCACACCGACAGCCGAGGCGTCGACGTGGTGCTCAACTCCCTTGCCGGTGAGGCGATCCCGCGTGGTCTGTCGGCGCTGGCACCGTTCGGCCGCTTCCTGGAGCTGGGCAAGCGCGATCTGCAGCAGAACCGGTGTCTGAGCATGTCGCCCCTGCGCGACAACATCTCGCTGTGCGTGGTGGACGTGCACCAGCTCATCCGCGAACGCCCGGTGGTGGCCGGCCGGCTGCTGCGCGAGCTGATGGACCAGTTCGCCGCCGAAGAGCTCTACCCGCTGCCCGTGGAACCGGTGCCCGCGCACCGGGCGGAGGACGCCTTCCGCACGATGGCTCGGGCCGCGCACATCGGCAAGCTCGCCGTGCTGTTCGCCGACGACATGCCACGCCGGCCCGCCGACCCCGCCCAGCCCGCCGTGCGGCCCGACGCCACATATCTGATCACCGGCGGCTTGGGCGGGTTGGGCCTGCTGACCGCCGCGCTTCTCGTCGGCCTCGGCGCCCGCAACCTCGTCCTCGTGGCCCGCCGACCCGCGTCCCCGGATGCGCAGCGAGCGGTACAGGCGCTGCGTGCGGCCGGCGCCCGGGTGGAGGCCCGGCAGGTCGACGTCGCCGATGCGGACGCGGTCGACGCGATCCTCGCGATGATCGAGGCTGACCTGCCGCCGCTGCGCGGCGTGGTGCACGCGGCCGGGTTCCTGGAGGATGCCACGCTGCCCCGGCTCACCTGGGACGGCTGCCGGCGGGTGCTCGGCCCGAAGCTGCTGGGCGCCTGGCACCTGCACCGCCTGACCCGTGGCGTGGAGCTCGACTTCTTCCTGCTGTACTCCTCGGTGGCCGCGGTCCTGGGTACGCCCGGACAGGGCAACTACGCCGCCGGTAACGCGTTCATGGACGCCCTCGCGCACCACCGGGCGGCGCTGGGGCTGCCGGCCACCAGCATCAACTGGGGCGCCTGGGGCGAGATCGGTGCCGTGACCGCCGCGACCGCGGCGCAGCTCGCCGCGCGCGGCCTCACCGCCATCCCGCCGTTGCTGGGCATGGACTACGTCGCGCGTCTGCTGGGGCGCGGGCCGGCGCAGGTGACGGTGGCTCCGTTCGACGCGGGCGAATGGATGCGGTTCCATCCTGGGCAGGCCGGCTCGGCGCTGTTCGGCCTGCTGGCGACCGATCGAGCGGCAGCGGCCGGCCGGACCGGTCGGGCGCCGCAAGTCGACCAGACGCCGCAAGCCGACCAGACGCCGCAAGCCGATCGGGCGGCGCCGCAAGCCGGTCCCGCGCCGCACGTCGACTCGATCGAGGCCGTGGTGAGCCGGCAGATCGCACGGATCCTGCAGCTGCCCGCCGTGCGGGTACGCCCGGACTCGCGCGTCACCCGCATCGGCATCGACTCGCTGATGGCGGTCGAGCTGCGCAACGCGCTCAACGCCGAGCTTGGCGTCACGATCCCGATCGTCACGATCCTCAAAGACATCACCGTCGCCGAGCTGAGCCGCTACGTCGCCGAGCGGCTTTCCCCGAACGGGGACGCGGCCGAGACGGGCCACGGCGCCTCCGCTCCCCCGCCGCCGCGCCCCGACCCGGCAGCCGCCGGCAGCGAGGCCGACCTCCTGCGCCGGGTCGACGCGCTGAGCGAGGGCGAGGTCGACACGCTGGTGCGCGCGCTGCTCGACGAGTTCGACGCGCCGGGCGACCGTTCATAACCCACGGCCGGAAGGACCGACGTGTACGTAGGCACGCCCACCATCGATCCCTGGTTGGAGGTTCCGGCGCCGTTGCCAGACGCCGCGCTGCGCCTGTTCTGTCTCCCGTACGCGGGCGCCGGGCCGGTCGTGTTCCGTCGCTGGGCCACCGAGCCGGACGCCGGCCTGAGCGGCGTCGAGCTGGCCACCGTGCGGCTGCCCGGGCGCGCGCCCCGGCTTGACGAGCCGGCCCTCCGTGACATGGACACCCTCGTGTCCGCGCTCGCCCACAGCGTACGGCGGCAGCTGGACCGGCCGTACGCGATGCTCGGGCACAGCCTGGGCGGGCGGGTCGCCTTCGAGCTCATCCGGCAGCTCCGGCGTGACGGCGCGCGGCCGCCGGTGGCGCTGGTCGTGTCCGGCTCCCGGCCGCCCCGCCGCCAGCGCGCCCGCCAGCTGCACGAGCTGCCCGACGCCGAGCTGGTCGACTGGTTGCGCTCACTCGGGGGTACCGACCCGCGGCTGCTGGCCAACCTGGAGGTCGTCCGGATGCTGCTGCCGTCGCTTCGCGCCGACCTGCAGGTCGAGGCGAGCCATGTCTACCGCGCCGAGCCGGCGCTGCGGTGCCCGATCCTCGCGTTCGCCGGGACGGACGACCCGGAGGCGCCGGCCGACCAGATGGCTGACTGGCAGGCCGAGACCGACGGACTGTTCCACCTGCGGGTGCTACCCGGCAACCACTTCTTCCTCCAGGCCGAACGACACACGATCCTGGGCGCGCTCGCCACACAGCTCCGGCCGTGACATGTCCGCCGACCACGATCCGGTCTCGACCGAGGCTCGAACCGCCGTTGCGACGCTGATGTCGTGACCCACCTCGTGGCCGTGCTTCGCCCCCTGGTGCGCTATCTCGGCATGGGGCTGTACTACCTCGGCCTCAGCGCGGCGCCATTGCTGCCGAGCACGCTGCTCTGGCCGTACCCGCAAGCTCCGACCGGTACGGCCGAGGAGCCGGAACCCGACGGCCGTGCGGTGGCGCTGTCGGCCGAGGAACAGCGAAGCTGGGTGGCGCTCACCCGGCAGCTGCGCTGAGCCGATACACCGGCGCCGATGCACCGGCACGGCACCGCCCCTGCGGACGGTGCCGTGCCGGATGAGTACCGGTAGGTCAGTTGCGCTCGCAGAGCCTCACGACCTTGGCCATCCCGTCACGTACGCTGTTCTGCCCGGTCTGCGGATCCGGGAGGAACGACAACATCGCGTAGTCGGCGGGCGGCAGGTCGAGATGCAGGATCACCGACTGGCCCGGTGACAGCGCCAGCAGGCCGCCCATGTCACCACCTGGCAGCAGCGGGTTCGGCGGTTCGTCCCCCGGTTGCCGCGGACCGAAGAACCTGCGCAGGTCCTCGTTGGTGGTGCCCGGCACGACCGTGTTCAGGATCAGCTCATGCGGTTGGCTGGCCATATTGCGGACCAGCACGTTGGCTTTCGCGTCCACGCGCGACGGTGCCACGAGCCGCTTGCGCCCGTGATGGTCCATCATGAGCACGGTCGCGTTGATCCGGGGCAGGCGCGCCGCGGCGGCCGGCGCGGTCACCTCAAGCTGCCGCAGGATGAACGGCGGGCGGCCGGGCACGAACCTGATCGGCATCTCGGTCATGTAGTGCGTGCCAGGGCTCAGGGAGACGGTGTACTGGACGGGCGCGGCCGGGCGCACCTTGAGCCCGCCGAGGAACACCACGTCGCGGTACAGGCCACGGAGCGCGGGCAGCTTGACGGCGGGGTCCGCCGAAACACTGTCGGTGAACTCCTGCAGCGCCGTCGACAACGAAACGCCCTCCCGCAACCGGAAAAGCGAGACGAGGTGACCACTCGTGTCGGCCGTGGAGGCGCGGAACGTCACCAGTCCCGCCGGACGTGGGTTGGGGCCGGGCACCTCGAAGCCGGTATTGGTCAGCTCCATGGAAAGCACCGGCGGCAGGTTCGTTGCGGTATCGCCGGTCGTCGCCACGGCTGGTGCCACGTTCGCCGCGAGCGCGAGCGTCACAGCGGCCGTCAACCCGAGGCCGGCTAGGCGGACTCTCCGCCTAAGAGACTCCGACATGGAGTTCCCCTTTCTTTGCCAGATGTCATGCCCAGATCCTCACCAACGTCTCCCGACGAACGCTGGTGGGAGGCTCGAGGTCGGACCGCACGACAACGGCTCTGGAGCGGTCCTGGACCGGCCGCTGCCAGCATCAGGGGGACCATGTCGCCGTCGCCGCCGGAGGTACCACCGATGCTGGCCAGAAAAGACCTGCCGCCGGAGTACGTGGAGTGGAACGAACGTTGGGGCGCCCCGTACGGCCGGAACCTCGGCGATACCACCATTCCGCAGCGGTTGGCGCGCGCCGACGCCGAACGCTACGGCCCGTTCGGCTTCCAGATCAGCAACCACACCCGGCGGTTTGAGTATCCGTGGGCGTACTTCAGCACCGGCCCCGCTCCGGGCCTGCGGGTGCTCGACGTCGGCGGCGGGCTCAGCGGTCTGCAGATCGTCCTCGCGCTGGCCGGCTGCGATGTCGTCAATGTCGATCCCGAGGCCGCCCAGGAGGAGCGCAGCTGGTCGCAGCACCACACGTTCGGCACGCCGCTGACCCGCGCCCGTCACGACCGGCTGAACGAGATATTCGGCACCCGGGTGCGGCTGGTGCCGGAGAAGGTGCAGGATGGCGGCCTGCCCTCGGCGTCGTTCGACCGGATCCTGTGCCTGTCGGTCATCGAGCACGTGGACCCGGCGGAGGCCAGCGCGATGCTCAAGGCCATCGAGGACCTGCTGGTGCCGGGCGGCACGGCCATCCTGACCGTCGATCTTTTCCTCGACGTCGTGCCGTTCGGCGTGCTCACCCGCAACACGTGGGGAACCAACATCGACGTACGCGAACTTGTCGAGTCGGTGGACCTCGAGCTCGTCGCGGGCATCCCCGCGCAGCTGCACGGCTTCGCCGAGTTCGACCGCGAGCACGTGGTGGCGCTGCTGCCCGAGCTGCTGATCGGCCACTTCTCGGCGCTGACCCAGGCGCTCGTCCTGCGCAAGCGGGCGTGACCGGAGTGGGTACCCGGGAGACGGACGCATGCGTCCTCGTGGTCGGCGGCGGCCTGGTGGGCCTGTCGCTCGCGGTGTTCCTGTCCTGGCACCGGGTGCCGGTCGTTGTTGTCGAGCGGCGTTCCGGCGCGCTCATCCACCCGCGCGCGCGGACCATCAACCCGCGCAGCGTGGAGCTTTACCGCCAGGTTGGCCTCGCCGGGACGATCCTGGACAACCGGTCGTTCACCAACCACTCGTCGAGCATCCTGTTCCGCGCCGAGACCCTGGCCGGGCCGGAGCGGTTCCGCGCGCCGCTGGACCCGCCCGAGTCGATCGGTGACGTGAGCCCGTGTCCATGGGCTCCGATCGACCAGGACAAGCTGGAGGCGATCCTGTCCGCGCGGGCTGTGCAGACCGGAGCCACCGTCCACTTCGGAACTGAGCTGCGCGGGTTCGAGCAGGACGACGACGGAGTCGACGCCGTGCTCCTGGACCGTTCGACCGGAGCCGAACGCACCGTTCGCGCGGAGTACCTGATCGCGGCCGACGGGCACCGTGGCCGGGTCCGCGAGTGGCTCGGTATCGCCACACACGGGCACGGCACGATCGGTCATACGATGACGCTCGTCTTCGCGGCCGACCTGACCGGCCCGCTGCGCGGCCGCCGGCTCGGCGTCTGCCATCTGGACACGCCGTCGCCGGGTACGGTGCTGCTGTCCCACGACGGAGACCGGCGGTGGGTGTTCAGCGCCCCCTACCACCCGGACCGCGGCGAGGCGCTCGCCGACTTCGACGAACGGCGCTGCGTCGAGATGATCCGGGCGGCCATCGGCGTGCCCGACCTGGCCGTCGAGATCGTGCCGCAGCTCGCCGACGGCACCACGGTGCTCGGCTACGAGCTCGCGGCACGAGTCGCCGACCGGTTCCGCCAGGGCCGGGTGTTCCTGGCCGGCGACTCGGCACACGTCATGCCGCCCACCGGCGCGTTCGGCGCGAGCACCGGCATCGCCGACGCCCACAACCTCGCGTGGAAGCTCGCCGCCGTACGCAACGGATGGGCCGGCCAAGGGCTGCTGGACAGCTACGACGCCGAACGCCGGCCGGTGGCCGAGCTGACGGTCGGGCAGGCCCTGCTACAGCTGTGGAAGCGCACCGATCCCGGCTCGTCGGGCAAGGCGGTCTTCTCCCCGCTGGACTACTACGCCACGGTCTTCGGCTACCGGTACGACTCGACCGCGGTCGTCGTCGACGCCCCGTCCGGCAGCGCTGACGCTCCTTCCGACAGCGGCGAGGACGTGCCGGCCGCGCTGCATCCCCGCAAGCTGACCGGCCAGCCGGGGACCCGCGCGCCGCACGTGGTGGTCCGCCGGGTCGAAGATCGGGGCGCGGAAGTGTCCACACTGGACCTGTTCGGCCGCTCGTTCGTCCTGCTGGCCGGCCCGCAGGCCGGCGCCTGGTTCGACGCCGCCCGGTCGGCCGGCCCGGCTGTGTCGGCGCACCGGCTCGGCACCGACCTGGTCGACGTCGAAGACCGCTGGCCGCAGGCGCACGGTGTCGGCGCCGCCGGCGCCGTCCTGGTCCGCCCGGACGGCTTCGTTGCCTGGCGGGCGCCCGGCGCACCCGACGGCGACGCGGCAGGTGCGCTCGCGGCTGTACTGGACCGGCTGCTCGATCGGAGGACCTGATGCGCGCCCTGTTCGTCGCGTTCCCGTCGCCATCACACTTCTTCCCGCTGGTACCACTGGCGTGGGCGCTGCGGGCCGACGGCCACGAGGTCATGGTGGCCAGCTCGCCGTCGTTCGTGGAACGCGTCTCGCATGCGGGCCTGCCGGCGGTACCGGCCGGCGAGACCGTCGAGATCGGAGCCATCTGGAGCGGGTTCGGTGTCGGCTCCGCGGTCGAGGCCGGTGATCGGGCACAGCAGCGGGCCGAGCGGGCGATGGCCATGTTCGCCGCTGTGGCCGAGGCAATGGCCGACGACCTGATCGCGTTCGCCCGGAGGTGGCGGCCGGACGTGGTGGTGTACGAGCCACGTGCCTACGCGGCCCTGGTCGTCGGCGCGGCGCTGGACATCCCCGTGGTACGGCACCTGTGGGGCACCGACTTCACGTACTCGCGCTGGGACATCGAGCGGGCGGCGCTCGATCCACTGTGGACGAAGTACGACATCGCCGCAGTCGACCCGCTCGGTCGGCTGACCGTCGACCCGTGCCCGCCGAGCATGCAGGTGGACAGTGTGGCGCGTCCCTTGCTGATGCGGTACGTGACCTACAACGGATCGGGTGTCGTGCCCGGCTGGGTCCACGACCAGCCGGCCCGGCCCCGTGTCTGCGTGACCTGGGGGACCACGTTCGCCGCCACGGCCGGGCACCTGTCTCCCGCGCAGCTTGCCCTGGCCGCCGTCACCGGGCTCGACGTCGAGGTGGTGGTCGCGCTCTCGGCCGCCCAGCGACACCTGTTGACCGAGGCCGCCGACAACGTCCGCGTCGTCGAGTCACTGCCGCTGCACCTGCTGCTGCCGAGCTGTGCGGCGATCGTGCACCAGGGCGGCGCCGGTACCACGCTGACGTCGGCGGCCAGCGGCTTGCCGCAGCTGGTTGTCCCCACGATCGCGGACGAGCCCCTCAACGGCCGGCAGATAGCCGCGGTGGGCGCCGGTCTGTGCCTGCCGGGCGGCGAGGCGGACGTGGTCGGCGTACGGGCCGCCATCACGGCGCTCATCGAGGAACCGGCGTACCGGCAGGCCGCCACCGAGCTGCGGGCTGAGATCCTACGGCAGCCGACCCCGGCCGAGGTCGCCGCGGCGCTCACCACCTCCGCGGAACTGGCCCGGTCCTAACGGCTACTCGTCACGGTAGAGACAGAACGGATGGCCAGCCGGGTCCAGCAGCACCCGGACGTTGTCCTGCGGTTGAACGGTGGCTTCCCGCGCCCCTAGCTCGACTGCATGGGCCACGGCCGCTTCGAGGTCGACAACCTGGAAATCCAGGTGCAGCATCATCTGCTGCTGCCCATCGACGTTCGGCCAGGTGGGACGGACATAGTTGCGCGCGGTCTGGGTTGCCAGGTAGGCCACACCACTCGTCGGACCCAGGGTGCAGTGCTGATCGGACTCGCTCGCGATCTCCCAGCCGAGCAGGTCCGAGTAGAAACGAGCCAGGGCGCGCGCGTCTGGCGCGTCCAGAACCACGCCCCACCAGTCTGACCTCGACCAACGGTCAACACTGTCGTCAGACTCGTCGCGGCCGCGCATGAGCGGATCGTGCCACACCGCTCAGCCAACCGACGCCGCCGGGACGAGGCGCTCGAGCGCGGCCGCGGCGGCGGGAGGCCCACCGGCCGTGTTGACGGCGACGCGCATCCGCGCCAGTGCCTCCCGCACGTCGGGTGCCGCCGCGACGCTGTCAACCGCCGCCCGTAGCTCGCCGGCTGTGATCGAGTGCGGGTCAAGCTGTATGCCCAGCCGCAGCTCGGCCACGCGGTCTGCGGTGATCGCGTGCTCTGGCGTCGACGGCAGCACCACCATCGGCACACCGAACGACAGCGCCTCCACCACGCTGTTGGTGCCACCGTGGGTGATGAACGCGTCCGCCCGCCGGAGCACCTCGAGCTGCGGCACCCAGTCGGCGACAACGAACGACCTGGGCGCGTGGGCCGGCACATCCTCGCCGCCGGTCACCATCAGCACCTGCCAGGCCGGGTCGTCGAACGCCTCGTAGCAAGCCTTGACGAACTCCGTGGAGATGCTGCACAGCGTGCCGAACGAAACCAGCAGGGTCTGCCGCACCGGCTCAAGGCGGTCCAGCACCGTGCCGGCGACCTGCTCGGCCGGGCGCGGCGAGGCGCCGATGAACACGAACCGGTTGTCGAACGTGTCGCCGTAGGGGTGGAACGCACGGGGCATCACCACGATGACGACCCGCTCGTCGCGGGCGAACAGGTCACGGGGACGCAGCGAGAGGCCATAGGTACCGGACAGGCGTGTCACGTTGGCCGCATAGCTGTCGAACGCGGCGGACAGGTGGCCAGCCATCGCCTCGTAGTGGCTGGTCCGGGTCGGCGAGTAGTGCTCGTTGCTGACGTAGCTGGCCAGCACCATGGCCGCCGGCCGGTCGCCCAGCATCGCCGCGAGCCGACCCCAGACACAGAGCATGTCGTAGACGATGACGTCCGGCCTCGACACCGCCAGCCGGTCGAGCACGTGTGGGAGCACGTTGACGCATTCGGCGGTGAGCCACAGCGGAACCATCGCGAACCGGGTGACCGGGTCGGTGAAGCCGCACAGGTGGTCGGGTGTCTCAAGCCCGTACGGCGCCAGGCCCGCGCCGACCGTCCCGACCTGTGTGCGGTAGTCCTCCGGCAGGTGGAACGTTACCGAGTGCCCGCGAGCCACCAGTTCCCGCGCGATGCCGATCGTAGGGTTGACATGTCCGATCAGTGGGGAGGGAAAGAACGCGAACGTCGTCATGACCGCGGCCGGCAGACGAACGCGACGAAGTGCGGGTTGTGCGGCTCCTCCAGGTAGAGCACCTCGTAGTCGCGCGCCAGCACCTCGCCCGCCCGCGCCGCCGGCAGCAGGTGCGTGCGGTAGTAGGACGTTCGCAACCGCCCGCCGGAGAGCCGGATCAGCAGCGCCGTGTACAGGAACATGGCGGACTGCCACCCGTGCTGCAGCCGGCCGAAGCGGTGGCGTTGCAGGTCGTGGAAGTTGTCCAGCGTCCACAGGTTGCCGATGAGGATGCCGCCCGGCTTGACGAAGCGCTTCAGCATGCCGAGCACATCGGGGACCCGCCCCAGGTGGTGGATGGCGTCGACGCACACCACGACGTCATACGTCCCGAGGTCGCTGGCCGACCACACGTCGGCCTGCCGGAAGGTGACCTGCTTGCCGTCGGCGCCTTCACGCACCCGCCGGGACGCGTGCTCGATCGCCTGCGCGGAGATGTCAAGTGCGGTGATGTCGGCCTCGGCAGCCAGCTGTGCGAGCATCAGGGTGAACTCGCCGGTACCACACGCGATCTCCAGGATGGTTCCCGCGTCTGTCGCGTACTTCGCGATGAGCGACCGGATCTCCTGCTTCTCAGTGGTGTAGTGCACGGCGAGCTCTGGTGGTTCCTCGGCCTGGGTCCGGTCCCAGTAGCGCGCGGCCCAGTAGCGGCGCCCGTCGGGCGCGTGGTTGCCGAGGAGGTGGAATGCGCTTCGGACAAGGACTTCGGCGAGCATGTCGGTACTCCTCCTGACCGCTGACGTACGGGCAGACTACTTGCGCACGGCGGACTTGTAGACCGGGCGACAGCGGCCTTCGAGCGGTTCATCCGGCAATCCCCACGCGGCTCTGTAGCACTCCTCCATTGCGGCGCCGCGCAGCGCCGTCCCGCGGGCAAGGTCATGAAATACACCGTGATGCATCATCTCGAGGAACCATCGAGGTGGGGTTCAGCGCCGATACAGCGGTATTCCTGGCGAACAAACCAGCGTGACAGCATCAGGTACCGGAGAGCCCGGGACCGCCGTTACGGAGCTGAAACGTGATAATTCCCTATCACCTGCTGTATGCGATCGGCCTGACCCCGTGGGGCGGCAAGGGCGACGCGACGCCGTTGCTGCGGCGCACGGCTGACCTGCCCGCCGGGCGGGCCCTGGATCTGGGCTGTGGCAGCGGCGTGCACGCGCTCCTGCTCGCCGAGCACGGCTGGCACGTCACGGGCGTGGACGCCGTGCCGAAGGCGCTGCGCGCCGCCGGCGAGCGGGCCAGCCGGGCTGGCGAGGCGGGCCAGCGGGTGACCTTCGTCCACGGTGACGTCACCCTCCTCCACCGCGTCCTCACCGACCAGCACTTCGATCTGGTCTACGACATCGGCTGCTTCCACGGCCTCAGCGAACACATGCGCCGGACATACTTCGACGGTCTGGACGCGTACACCAAGGCCGGCAGCGTGCTGCTGATACACGGCGTCGTCCGGCGCAAGGGTTGGGGCCCGCGTGGTATCGACGAGGACGACCTGCGTCGCTACGCCGCCGGACGCTGGCGGCTTGACGACATCGGCTCCGACTCAACCAGTGCTTCGGCCTCAACCAGTGCTTCGGCGTCGACCGGCGCTTCGGCGTCGCCGGGCCGCGGCTGGTCGTTCCGGTGGTACCGGCTCAGCCGCAAGGCCTGAGCCATGGCGACGTTTGCGTTCTTCCCGTCGCCGATCACCGGTGCCATCAACCCGTTCCTCGGTCTCGGCCACGACCTGACCGCCCTCGGACACCGGGTAGTGTTCTACCTTCCCGAAGGCTACCGCGACACCGTCGGCGCGGTCGGCGCCGAGCTGCGTACGTACCGGCTGGAACGCGCGCGCCCGCACCGGCCCGGCGACGATGCCGTCACCCGGTTCGCACACACGCCGATGTGGCTGACCGCGGAGTGCCGCCAGGTCCTTCCACAGATCGAACCCGATGTCCGCGCGTTGGCTCCGGACGTCATCGTGTACCACATGCTCTGCGTCTGGGGTCGGCTGCTGGCCCGGCTGATGCCCGCAGCGGCGGCCATGGTGGTGGGAAGCTACGTGGGCAACGAGCACTTCTCGCCCGTGCGGACCGCTCACTACCAGGCCATGGCTGGCAAGCTGGCCGATGCGTTCGGCGACTACTCCGCTGACGTGGCGGCGCTGGGCCGCAGGTACGGGCTGCGGCTGCAGCCGCGTGAACTGTTCGCCCGCGAGGAGCGACTGGTCCTGGTGCAGATGCCACGGGAGTTTCATCCCGCGGGCGACACCTTCGGCGACCGGTACCACTTCATGGGCGCGTCACTGCGCCCGCCCGGCTGCGATCCGACCGACGGGCTGCCCGCGCTCGAACCCGGTCATCCGGTGGTGTATCTGTCGTTCGGCACCCTCGTGAGTTTCCGCACGGACCTCATGTCCGCCTGCGTCGAGGCGTTCGCCGATGGCGACTGGCAGGTGGTGCTGTCGGTCGACGACCAGTCGGCACCGGCCACCGTGCCCGCCAACGTGCATGTCATGCGCCGCGTGCCACAGCTGAAGCTGCTGCCCCGGGTGAGCGCGTTCGTCACCCATGGTGGAACCAACAGCGTCGTGGAGGCGCTGGCGTTCGGCGTGCCCATGGTGGTGGTGCCGGAAGCGCCGGAACACGCCATCACCGCCGACCGCGTCGCCGAACTCGAACTCGGCGTCCGGTTGCGCACCGATGAGGTGACCGCCGGCGAGCTACGCGCGGCCGTCGAGCGGGTGGCCAGGTCGGTCGGCATGCGTGACGCACTCGCGAAGATGCGCGGCGCGGTCCACGCCGCCGGTGGATCGGCCGCGGCCGCCGCGGCGCTGGCCCGGCTGGCCGACGCCGACCGCGCGGTACGGTCCGGGGTCGGTTGACTGACCCGACCGGCGGATGGCGTCCGGCACGATACCCCGATCACGTGCGGCGGAGACCACTGGGCGATGTGCGGACCGCCCACGAGGCGTTCTGGAGCCGCTCCCCATCCACGGCTGGGACCGTCGGGTTACCAACCCCAACGGGAGGCGTCCATGCAGCGAACGCCGATCGCCGATGAACGGGTCCTCGTGACCGGGGCGGCCGGTTTCATCGGTTCACACCTCGTCGAGGCGCTACTGCGGTCGGGACACCATGTTGTCGGTGTCGACCGCCGCGCGCCGACCCAGGACGCGGCCGCCCGCGAGAACCTCGCCCGCACGCCGCGCGACGGCCGGTTCACCTTCGAGCGGCTCGACCTGGTCACCGACGACCTGAGCGACGTCGTCCGGCACTGCGGCGTGGTGTTCCACCTCGCCGGGATTCCAGGGGTACGCGCCTCCTGGGGGGAACGGTTCACCGAGTACGTCAACGCCAACATCCTCGGTACCGCACGCCTGCTGGATGCGGTTGAACGGGCCGGTGTGCGGCGGCTGGTGTTCGCCTCGTCGTCGAGCGTGTATGGCTGCACCGACCGGCCGAGCCGCGAGACGGACGCGACAGCGCCGATCTCGCCGTACGGGGTGACCAAGCTCGCGGCCGAGCAGCTGTGCCTGGCGCACTCCCGCCGGACCGACACCGAGCTGACGGTGTGCGCCTTACGTTACTTCACGGTCTACGGCCCGCGGCAGCGTCCCGACATGGCGATCGGCCGCATCCTGACCGCCGCACTCGAGGACTCACCCGTCACGATCTACGGCGACGGCGGGCAGCGTCGCGAGTTCACCTACGTCTCCGACGTGGTGACCGCGACGATCGCCGCCGGGCGGGTTCCGGTGCCTCCGCCGATCGTCAACGTGGGCGGCGGGGCGAGCGTGACGATGACCGAGGTGTTGAAGCTGGCCGAGGAGCTGACTGGCCGAACCATGCCGGTGACACCCGCTGCTCCACAGCACGGTGACGTCAACGCCACCCAGGCCGACCTGACCGTGGCGTACACCGCGTTGGACGACCGGCCCACGGTGGACCTGCCGGACGGCATGGCGCGGCATGTCCGCTGGCTGCATTCCCTCGATCCACAGCGGCGCCGGGCGCTGCTGCTCTCCTCGGGCGGGCCACAGTGCGCATCCTGATGTTCGTTCCCGGCCTGGGCCGGGGCGGCTCGGCGGAGCACGCGCTGGTGGTCTCGGTGGCGGGTGCCCAGGCCGGGCACGAGGTGGTCATGTGCTTCCCACCCACCGCGGACACGGCCTCGCTGCTCGCGGACGCGACGGCCGCCGGCCTGTCCACAGTGGAGTGGAAGCTCGGCCACGTGGTAGCCGGACGCAACCACTACGGTTCCCCGGCGGAGCAGGCGACCGAGATGTCGGCGGTTCTCGACACCGTCGCACCCGATGCGGTCCTCATGATGCTGCCGTGGCCGGACTCGAGCATCGGCGCCATCGCCGCCTGCGCGGCCGCGGGCGTGCCGACGGTACCGGTGTTCTGCCTCGTGCGCGACGTCGTCCGGATCCCACCCGAGCACCAGGCGGTATGCACCGCCGCCCGGGAGCGCAACCAGCGCTGGGTAGCGGTGTCCGAGGAGAACCGCGGGCTGCTGTGCCGCCTGTTCGCCATACCGGCACTCGATGAGGTCCCGGTTGTCTACAACGGCGTGGACCTGCCGGCGGAGTGGCAGGCGCCGGCAGCGTCCATAGTGGATAGCGAACGGGCGGCGCTGCGAGCCGCGCTCGGCATCCCGGCTTCGGCCCGGATCGCCCTCACGGTCGCCCGGCTCGCACACCCGAAGGGGCACCGGGACCTGCTGGCCGCGGCCGCCCGCCTGCCCGAAGCCCACGCCGACGTGCACTACGTTTGGGTCGGCCAAGGACCGGACGAGGCGGCGCTGCGCACCGCGGCGGCCGATGCCGGGTTGGCCGGACGGGTGCATTTCCTGGGCTACCGCCGGGATGTGGCGCGGTTGCTGTACGCGGCCGATGTGTTTGTCTTTCCGACCCACGCGGAGGGCTGTTCGCGCGCCCTCATCGAGGCCATGGCAGCCGGACTGCCCATCGTCGCGTCCGACGCCAGCAGCAACCCGGAACTGGTCGGGGATGGACGCCACGGCCTGCTCTTCCCGGCGCGGGATCCCGCGCGGCTCACCGACCGCCTCGAGTATGCGCTGGCCAACCCGGCCCAGATGCGCCCGATGGGGATCGCCGCGCGGGCCCGCGCCCGGCGCGAGCTGACTGCCGGCGCGATGTGCGACGGGACGTACCGCGTCCTGGCCGACGTCATCCAGCGCCGACGAACCCTCGCCGCGGACTTCGAGCTTGTCGACTCGTTCGAGGCGCCGGGAGCGTAAGGCCACGGGAGGGTAAGGCCCGGAGCGAACCGGCCCGCCGCGACCGTCACCGTGCGCTCTGCGGCAATCCGTCCAGGCAGCGGAGCTTCGGGTTTCGAGGTGTCTTGAACTGACAACCTCGCTACCGAAGCTCCGCTGACCTTCCCGTTGTAGGAGCCCGGCTCAGCGGTAGCCCGCGACACTACCGCTGAGCAGCGCCCGTTGCATCTGCTGAAGCTCGGTTGACGGGTCGAGCCCGAACTCCTCGCGAAGCCCCCGGCGCAGCGACTGGTAAACCTCCAGCGCCTCGAAGCGCCGGCCCGACATATGCAGCGCGAGCATGAGGCGGGAGTACAGCCACTCGTGCAGCGGGTGGATTGTCACCAACGCTTTGAGCTCGCCGATGAGCTCGCGGTGCCGACCGCGCATCAAGTCCGCCTCGATGCGGTACTCAAGCGCGTTGAGCCGGTTCTCCTCCAGGCGGGCGACGTAGGCCCCCAGCCGCTGTCCGCACTCCACTCCCCCCAACGCTGGTCCCCGCCACAACCGCAGTGCCTGCTGCAGCAGCGCCGACGCGCGGTCGGCCTCCCCGGACAACATGGCGGCGCGGCCGTCGCGGACAAGATCGTCAAACTCATAAGCGTCAATGTGGGCCGAATTCACCCGCAACTGGTAGCCGGCCGGCTTGGTGACGAGGCTGATCCGCCCGTCGCTCTCCGGCGAACTCAAGCCGTGGATGGCCTTGCGAAGTTGGTAAATATAAGTCTGAATCGTACCGGCTGCGCTGCGTGGCGCCGCCCCGCCCCATAGTTCCTCGATGATGCATTCTGTCGAAATTGTTTCGTCCGGATCCATCAGTAGAAGCGCGAGCACCGTGCGTACTTTAGGTGTCGTTGGCGTACGCACATGGTTGTCGACGACAATCTCTAACGGACCGAGCAAATTAATTCGCACGCCCCGTTTACCTCCGGTGGTTTTGGTTGTACGGCGAGGCGTATCCGCCCGCACCTACACCGTGATGGGTTACCATCGAACCTCAGGACACGACAGCTGCTTGTCCTCGCCATTCCCCGTTCCGCCTCCATTCCCCCTCTCGGCCCGGGTCGCGACCGCCTCAAGAAACGTTATAATGCTGCCTTCTGGTGCTTGAGCCTCGATCCACGGTGGCTGAAACCGGCCGCGAAATTGGCGGAGCCCATAACGGATGGATCAACCATGCCTATGGTGGTCCGGCAAACGCGATAAAGCATCCCTATTTGTTCAGAGTTGTTCAGAGGGAGCTATTAAACGGCCTAAAACGGCCATACCGGGCTCGCGTGCGGGGGTCGGTCATGCCGAACTCGGGTCCGGGCCCCAGGTTACTCGACGGCAGCTCGGATCACCTAAGTCGATGCCCCGGCAGCGACCACTCGACACATTCACCACCAGGCCTCCTCAATGTCGTCTCCGACCGCCCTCAAGCCCCTCTCCAGCCGCGATTGGCATCGTCTTTCCAACGACCCTGAACGGAGGCGTCCATGCGCCGAACGCCGATCGTTACACCGTCCGTACCGCGCCCTGTCGCCGCGGTCGTCAATTCGTCGCCCGGAGCGGTGGCACATGGGCGGGTCCTGGTGACCGGGGCGGCGGGTTTCATCGGCTCACACCTGGTCGAAGCGTTGCTGCGGTCCGGACACCAGGTCCTCGGGGTCGACCGTCGCGCGCCAACCGACAACGCGATGGCTCGGGTGAACCTCGCCGGCTCGCTGGGCGATGCCCGGTTCACATTCGCTCCGCTCGATCTCGTGGCCGACGACCTGGTCGACGCGGTGGCCGACTGCGGCGCCGTGTTCCACCTCGCCGGCATCCCGGGCGTTCGGGCGTCGTGGGGCGAGCGGTTCGGCGACTACGTCGCGGCCAACATCATGGGTACCGCGCGCCTGCTGAACGCTTGTGAGCAAGCCAAGGTGGGCCGGCTGGTGTTCGCGTCGTCGTCGAGCGTCTACGGGTCGGTCGAGGGGCCGAGCCGGGAGACCGACGCGACCCGACCGATCTCGCCGTACGGCGTGACCAAGCTCGCGGCCGAGCAGCTGTGCCTGGCCCATTCCCGGCGGCTGGACACCGGCCTGGTTGTGTGCGCGCTGCGGTACTTCACCGTGTACGGCCCCCGGCAGCGCCCGGACATGGCGATCGGCCGGGTGCTGACCGCCGCGCTCGACGACGTGCCCATCGAGCTGTACGGCGATGGTGGGCAACGTCGCGAGTTCACCTACGTTTCCGACGTGGTGACCGCGACCATGGCCGCCGCGCGGGTACCGGCGCCGCCGCCGATCGTCAACGTGGGTGGCGGGGCAAGCGTCACCATGAGCGACGTCTTGAAGCTGGCCGAGGAGCTGACCGGTCGCCCGGTGCCGGTGGTCTCGGCCGCCGCCCAGGCCGGCGACGTCACCGCGACCGAGGCCGACCTCACCCTGGCCCGTGCCGCCCTGGACTACCAGCCCGTCGTCGGGCTGGAGGACGGCATGGCGCGTCACCTGCGCTGGCTGGAGACGGTCGGACCACAGCAGCGCCGGGCACTGCTCCATCCACCGGGCAGGCCACGGTAACGACGACGGATCCCCGTCAGTTGGCCGGGGCCGCCTGGCCGAGCAGTGCCCGGGCGTGTCCCGCGACCGGGACGCCGACCTCGGCGAAGAGCGCGAGCGCGCGGTCGTGGTGACCCACCGCGACGGCCTCGTCGCCGCGCTGCCGGAACGCCTGCTCGGCAACCAGGTGTGCGTGGGCCTGGCCGATGCGGTAACCGGTTTCGGCGTGGATGGCGATGGCTCGCTCGGCGAGTTCGCCCGCCGATCCGGGAAACCCTTGCGCGAGCCGGACGGCGGCCCACGCGGTGGTCGCGTTGCCCTCGATGACCAGGTATCCCGCTTCGCGCGCCGTGGTCAGCGCACTCTTGACGTGGTCGGTGGCCTCGTCGAGGCGGCCGGCCCGGCGGAGTGCGCCGGCCAGACCGATCTGCCCGCTAGCTTCGGCGTACCTGCTGCCAATGACACGACCGATGTCCACGGCTCGCCGGTGGTACTCGATCGCCCGCTCGATCTGGTCGAGGTGAGAGTGGACGGTGGCGGCGATGATCATCGCGTGCGCTTCGGCGCGGCGGGCTCCGGTGTCTCGGGAGATCGTCAGCGCGGCGTCGGCGAGGTCGGCGGCCCCCGCATAGCGGCCGGCGTCACAGTGCAGCGCCGCCAGGGCGCGGACCGTGACCGCTTCGGCGTGCCGGTCGCCCAGCCGACGGTGCAGCGTCAGCGCCTCGGTGAGGGTTTCCAGGGCGTCGTCCAGCCGGCCAAGCTGGTAGTAGACCTCGCCGAGATTCGCAAGGGCTCCGCCGTTGTAGGACCCGAGGCGGCGGCCAATGGCCAGCGCTTCGACGAGATGCTCGGTGGCGAGGTCCAGCCGGCCCAACGTCGCGTACACCACGCCCAGGGTGGTGAGGTTCGTCGCCTCGCCGATGGGCCGCCCGATCCGCCGGTTGATCGCCAAGGCCTTGGTGTGGTGCTCGGCCGACCCATGCAGATCGCCCACGGTCCAGTACGTGGCGCCCAGGTTGCCGAGGACAGCGGCCTCGGCTTCCACCCACGGTGCGCGCCGGGCCAGAGCCAGCGCGGTGTTGTACTGCTCGATAGCTTGCGGGTATCGACCAATGCACCAGTCGAGCAGGCCGAGACTGAGGTGGGCGGCGGCCTGGCCGGGCAGGTTGCCTTCGGCCGCCGCGGCCGCCAGGCCCGCGTTCGCGACCGCCGGCCAGTCCACTGTGTACATCCGGAAGTAAAGGTAGCCGCGCAGTCCGTCGGCCAGCCGCCAGGCGACCTGGCGGGGGTCCGTGTTCGCCGGCGTGGGCGACGGCGGCGACCAGGTTCGCCCGTTCGGCGTCCAGCCACGCCGACGCCCGGTCGCGGTCGTCGAACCTGACCGGGTGGACCGTGCTGCCCGGGTCGGACGGCAGCCGGAAGATCTGCGGGTACAGCTGCTCCCCGGCGGCATCGACGCCCTGCAGGTAGTGGTCGTACAGCCGGCCGACGGCCGCCCGCCGGTCGGCCGGACCGTCCTCCGCGTCGGCCCGCCCGGCGGCGTAGATGCGCAGGAGGTCGTGCAACACGTACCGGCCCGGGGTTGGCGCGTCGACCAGGTGCGCCCGGACGAGCTCGGCCAGCAGCCGCCTCGCGGTATCGGGTTCGGTATCGGCCAGGGCGGCCGCGGCCATCGCGGTGATGTCCGGTCCGGGGACCAGCCCGAGCAGCCGAAACAGCCGCCGGGTGTCCGACGACAGGGTGTTGTACGACAGGTCGAACGCCACTCGCACGGCGGCCTGGGGGTCGCCGTCCATCTCCAGCGCGGGCCAACCGGTCACGCCGCAGCTGTGCCAGGTAGTCGGTGACCGTGCGTCCGCCGTGGATGACGTGGTTGGCCGCCGCGATCCGCAGGGCGAGCGGCCAGTACCCGCACAGCCTGGCCAACTCTGCCACGGCTTCGCGCTCACCGAGCATGCGGTCGTTACCCAACAGCCGAGCCAACAGCAGCTCGGCTTCTACCGGCGTCAGGACGTCGACATGCGCCGGTATCGCACCGTCCCGCGCCACCAGCCCGGCCAGCTGGTCCCGGCTGGTGACCAGAACGAGACATCCGGATGCGCCCGGCAACAGGGGTCTGACCTGGTCGGGGTGGGCCGCGTTGTCCAGCAGCACCAGCATCCGCTTACCGGACAGGATGCTGCGGTACGCCGCGGCGGCCTCCTCCAGGTCGACCGGGATGTGCTCCGCCGGAACCCCCAACGCCGACAGGAACCGCGCCACGGCGTCGATCGGGCGCAGCGCCGGCCCGAGCGCATAGCCGCGCAGGTTGACGTACAGCTGACCGCCCGAGAACCGGTCGCGCACGCGGTGCGCCCAGTGCACCGCCAGCGCCGTCTTGCCCACCCCGCCGGCACCCGCGACGGTGGAGATCACCACGGTCGGATGTCGATCCCGCTCGTCCGGTAGCAATGCGTCGAGGATGCCCAAGGTGCTCCTCACGGCCGGTAAAGCTGGCCACGTCCGCCGGCAGCTGCGCCGGGGCCACCGCCCTGACCGGCGTCGTGCCGCCGATCGGAGCGGGCGACGCCAGCCGAGTGTCTTCGGCCAGGATCGCCTGCTGCAGGTCGCGTAGCTCCGGCCCGGGTTCCAGGCCGAGCTCGGCGACGAGTACCGAACGGGCGCGCTGGTAGGCGTCCAGCGCCTCCGCACGCCGGCCACATCGGTACAGGGCCAGCATCGCCTGTGCCCACAACCGCTCCCGCAACGGATGCTCGTTCGCGAGCCGGTACGCCTCGTCGACAGCATCCTCGTGCCGGCCCAGGTCCAGCAGCGCGCCCAGCCAGGTCTCCAGCGCGGACAGCCGGCACTGCTCCAGCCGGGAGGCCTCGGTGGTCACCGCCGGAGCGGGCGGCACGTCGGCCATGGCCGGTCCGCGCCACAGGGCCAGCGCCTCGGAGAGCAGGGCGACCGCGGCCTCGGGGTCCGCGTCGGCCAGGCTCCGCCGTCCCGACTCGGCCAGCCGCTCGAACACGTTCGCGTCGAGATCGTCCTCCTCGACCACGAGCTCGTACCCGCGGTGCCGCGTCACCAGCGCGCTGTCACCCGTACCGAGCTGTAGTCGCACGGAGCTTGAGGAGGTCCCGATGTCGATCGTAGGTGGCCTGGACATCCACCGGAAGCAGTTGACGTTCGACTACGTCGAGGTGGAGACGGGCCGGTTGGAGCGGGGCCGGATCGCGCCGGCTGACCGCGAACATCTGGCGGGCTGGCTGACCCGCTTCGACGGGCGCACGCCGGTGGCGTTCGCCCTGGAGGCGGGTACCGGGTGGCGGTACGTGGTGGAGGAGATGCGCGGCGCCGGCGTCGCGCCGCATCTGGCTGAACCGGCGGAGACCTCCACCCTGCGCGGACCGAAGCGGCGGGCGAAGACGGACAAGGCCGATGCGAAGCTGCTCAGGGAGCTGCTGGCCGCCGGGCGGGTACCGGAATGCTACATCCCGCCCTCGCAGGTGTTGGAGTGGCGGGCCCTGCTGGAGCTTTGTCACGACCTGCGTGTGGAGCACACTGGCTGGGCCAAGCGGGTGCATGCGACCTGTTTCCACCAGGGCACCACGGCGCTGGGCGAGGCTGGGGTTGTTCGCGGCAGCCGGCAGCGGCTGGAGTCCATCGTCGCCGAGCAGCTGTCGCCGGTGGGTCGGCTACAGGTCAACACCGCTCTATCCATGATGGACACCTTGGCTGAGTATCTCGACCCGCTGCGTCGGCGGTTGGTCGCCACCGCCCGGCACGTGCGGGGCGCCCGCGTGCTCATCGAGGCGATCTATGGCGTGGGTCCGCAAACCGCACTTGCGTTGTGTAGCTGGCTGGGCGGCGCGGACAGGTTCTCCTCTTTCCGTAAGGCGGTCCGGCTTGTCGGCCTGGACATCACCGTGCACTCGTCTGACACCAAGCCCAGCCCGGCCGGCTCTCGCGGCAGGGCCCGGAGGTGCTGCGGTGGCTGCTGTTCGAGGCGGCCAAGACCTCGGCCCGCAGCTGCGCTCCCGGTTACCGCTACTACACCGACGTCCGGGACCGCTACGACGCCAACCGGGCCGCGCTATCCCAAGCCCGGCGTATCGTCCGCCAGGCCGTCCACCTGCTCACCGACCTGGGCGAGGATGCCTTCACCATCATCGCGCAACCGGCAGCACCCACCATGGTCACCCGCTGACGGCACGGGTGGACGCGGGGACCGGCACGCCGCTGTCGCGATGGGGTTCCTACCGCGGCCAGCTCCCGGCTCGCACTTGTCAGATCGCGTCACCGCCGGGCGCACCGGCGCCGCGGACGGCCCAGAGAGACTGAGCGGCCGCGCCTCCCGCGCAGGAGGTCAACCTATCAATCATCATGTCGCCAGGCACACCAACGAACGTGTCTGAAGGCCATAGATAAGTCTGGCTGCCTCCCGTCCCCACCCGTGTCGCCGGATCCTGAAAACTGACCCCCTGGGGTACTCCGAAAGTTGACCCCTCTGGATCTTGGAGGGTGCTGAAAGTGGAGGACTGGGCGGAGATTCGTCGTCTGCATCGGGCGGAGGGCGTGCCCATCAAGGAGATCGCCAGGCGGCTTGGAGTGGCCCGGAACACGGTGCGGGCGGCGTTGTCCTCGGACCGGCCGCCGCAGTACCGGCGGGCGCGGCGGGGGTCGGTGGTGGATGCGTACGAGTCGCAGATCCGGGCGCTGCTGAAGGAGTGGCCGAAGATCCCGACTCCGGTGATCGCGCAGCGGATCGGCTGGCCGTACTCGGAAGGGCCGTTGAAGAAGCTGCTGGCCCGGATCCGGCCCGAGTACGTCGGGATCGACCCGGTCGACCGGATGACCTACGAGCCGGGCCAGCTGACCCAGTGCGACCTGTGGTTCCCCGAGCCGCGGATCCCGGTGGCCGCAGGCCAGCAGCGGATCCTGCCGGTGCTGGTGATGACGCTGGCGTTCTCGCGGTTCATGGCCGCGACGATGATCCCGTCGCGGCAGGCCGGGGACATCTTGTCCGGGATGTGGGCGCTGATCTGCGGGATCGGTCGGGTGACCAGGACGCTGTTGTGGGACCGGGAGTCCGCGATCGGCGGGACGGGGCGGGTGTCCACGCCGGCGGCGGCGTTCGCCGGCAGGCCGGATTTCGGACCACGCCCCAAACCCCTCGTAGGAACGTTCACGCTCACGTTCCGGCAACCATTGACAGCGAACCTGGTGCAGGTAAGTGCGTTCGCAGTGTGATTGATTTGTCCCGGACGATCGGGCCTCGTGGAGTCGGCGTGCCGGGCCGACGCCGCAGGTAACCGCCGAAGCGGAAGACCTCGAGGCTGCCCTGTTGTGGGTCTGCCGCGTTCGCACTGGCCTTGGCATCCTTGGCACATGCAGAGCGTGTATGAGGCTGCGGGCGGCAGCGAGGGCCTACTCCGCCTGGCCGAGGCGTGGCACTCCCGGGTGATGGCCGACGAGATCGTCAGCCACGCGTTCAGCCACGGATTCCATCCTCAGCACCGCGAGCGACTCGCGGCCTACTGGGCCGAGGCCCTCGGCGGGCCTACCACCTACTCCGACAACTACGGAGACGAGACGTCTGTCGTGCGGATCCACAGCGGCAACGGCCCGCACGAGGAGATGGACCGCCGGGCGATCGCCTGTTTCGACCAGGCCCTGCAGGACGTCGGGCTGGCAGCGGCCGAGCAACTCCGGCAGGTGTTGCACGACTACTTCGCCTGGGCCACCACCACGACCATGTCGCGCTACCACGAGTCTGCCGACGATGTTCCCGAGGGCCTGAGCATTCCGCGATGGTCATGGGACGGACTGCAACGCTGAACTGGGCACATCCTGCACCCCTGGCCGCGCGGACGTTCACTCTCCCAGGCTGGCAGACCCAGCCAGCGCGGCCGGCTCCCGACACAAGGAAACACCTCGCCGTCCGCGGGAAAAGAGCGCTCTTGATCTTGTAGAGGTGGCAGGCCGGGTCATCCGTACAGGGCCGGTCGCGCGCCTGCACAGACAGGAGGCTCGATGGCGGGAAGATCCTCGCCTGGCGCGAAGTACCTACAGCGGGGCAGAGATGTTCGCCAACGCCGTTGATGTTGCGGCCGACGTGCTGCCCGGGCCCCAGATCCTCGCGGGGCTGCGACACCTCGAGGCCGCGTTGTTCACGTACGGGAACGAAACGTCGGGCCTGCGCATCAACGAGTACGAGGTCGTCGTCGACTCCATCGCCGTGGCACAACAGGACGGACCATCACAGGCGAGCAGGCCGCGCAGCTCAGCGACCTGATCGGCCGCTACGAACGTCCTCGATCGAGGTGATAGGCCACGCCGACGCCCACGGCTCTGCCAGCGCGCGACCAGCGACGGATGAGTGCGTTACCCGTTGAGTCCGATGATGTTCCGACGCGGCCGACGTCGGCGGGGCCGTCTGCGATGTCACGGGCTGCCGGGCTGTCTCGTCTCGGTGACGAGAGCCGGTACCGGATGAGGAGGATGACGTTATGCGAGTGTTCGTGGCGGGCGGGACCGGGGTCGTCGGGCGGCGTCTGGTGCCGCAGCTGGTGGCCCGGGGGCACCAGGTGACCGCGACGACGACGAGCGCGGCCAAGCTGGGGCTGCTGGAGCGGCTGGGGGCCGAGGGCGTCGTGATGGACGGGCTGGATGCGGTGTCGGTGGGCGAGGCGGTGGCCGCGGCACGGCCGGACGCGATCGTGAACCAGATGACGGCCCTGTCCGAGGCGCACGCCGGCAAGCCCAACCTGAGGAAGCCCGACCGCTTCTTCGCCACCACCAACCGGCTCCGCAGCGAGGGAACCGATCACCTGCTGGCCGCGGCCGAGGCGACCGGTGTCTCCCACGTCGTCGCGCAGAGCGCCGCCATCTTCAATGGAACCCGCGAGGGCGGATGGGTGAAGACCGAGGAGGACCCGCTCGACCTGGGGACCGGGACGCTGGCGCGAAAGTTGGCGGCGGGGACGAAGGCGATCAACCATCTCGAGGATGTGGTCGTCAGGGCTGGCGGCGCGGTTCTGCGCTACGGCTCGCTTTATGGGCCGGGCGCCACCGACGATCAGGTCAAGCTGGTGCGCAAGCGGCTGTTCCCGCTGATCGGGGGCGGCACCGGCTACTTCTCGTGGGTGCATCTCGACGACGCGGCGAGCGCTACCGTTCTGGCGGTGGAGCAGCAGGCGAAGGGCGTGTTCAACATCGTCGACGACGAGCCGGCTCCGGTCAGCGAGTGGCTGCCCTATCTGGCGAAGTGCGCGGGTGCCAAGCCGCCGCGGCGGCTCCCCACGTGGCTGGCCCGGCTGCTGGCCGGCGAGATGGTGGTGGGGATGATGACCGAGGGGCGTGGCTTCTCCAACGTCAAGGCCAAGCGGGAGCTCGGCTGGCAGCTGCGCTACCCCTCGTGGCGGCAAGGCTTCAAGGAAGAACTCGCGTGACCCGGGTCGAGGAGTTCGAGCAGCTGCGGCCGTTGCTGTTCGCGATCGCCTACCGGATCCTCGGCAGCGTGGCCGAGGCCGAGGACGCGGTCCAGGAGAGCTGGCTGCGCTACGCGGCCTCCCCGACACAACCCACGTCGACCAAGGCGTTCCTCGCGGCCGTGGTCACCCGGGTCTCGATCGACGTGCTGCGCTCGGCCCGCGTGCGGCGGGAGACATACGTCGGGCAGTGGTTCCCCGAGCCGCTGCTCGCCGACCCCTACGAGGATCCGCAGCGATCGGCGGAGCTGGCCGACTCGGTGTCGATGGCGGCCCTGCTGCTGCTCGAGCGGCTGACCCCGCTGGAGCGGGCGGTGTTCGTGCTGCGGGAGGTGTTCGGGTTCGGCTTTTCCGAGGTCGCGTCGGCGGTGGGGCGGTCGGAGGCGGCGTGCCGCCAGCTCGCGGTCCGGGCGCGACGCCACATGGACGTCGGGCGCCCCCGGTTCGAAGCGGACCGCCGGGAACGCGAGGAGCTGGCGGCGCGGTTCTTCGACGCGCTGCGCGATGGCGACCTCGAGGCACTGCGGCAGTTGCTCGCCGCCGACGTCCAGATGGTCGGCGACGGCGGAGGCAAGGCGCCTGCGTTTGCCAGGAGCGTGATCGGTGCCGACAACGTGGCCCGCGTGCTCGCGTCGATCTTCCCGCTGCTCGTCCGCATCGACGCAAGAGTGGAGCCACACCAGATGAACGGGCAGCCGGGCGCGATTCTTCGCGATCGAGACGGCAACGTGGCCGGCACGGTGACCCTCGATGTGCTCGACGGGCGCATCCAAACGATCCGCTCGGTGGTTAACCCCGACAAGCTCGGGCACCTGGGCCCGGTAGCGGACACGTGGGCAGTTGCCCGCGAGGTGAAGCAGGCCCGCCGCCCGAACGACTGAACCTGTGCACGCAATTCGGCAGATCAGTGAGCTCCGCGCAGCTGAGGTTGACAGCTTCATGACGTAGAGTTACCGCAGCAAATGCCAGATCCCTGGTCGGGCGGCGCGGACCGGGTTCCGTCGGTCCGGGGCAACCGTGCTGGTTGCCGAGCCCGACCGGTGGACACGAGACTGAGGTGCCCAGAGATCGGTGATCGAAATCGATACGGCGCCCACGCCGGCCACCACTGGCGGGAATGGTTAGGGGCCGGAGCTGCCCGGCGGCGTTGTCCGTCGTTGGTATTCGGTGAGTCTGGGCTGGTCGGCCGTGGCCGCGTAGCGCAGTGCGGCGCCAACGGAAAGGCCGAACAGGTCGCAGATTCGGCGTAGGTCGCCGCCGGTGGCGGCGACCTCGTCGAGGATTCGGTCCTCTCTCATCGCTTGGGCGTGCAGGCCGAGGGTGTTGTTGATCCACGCGTAGGTGGTCTGGGTGGTGCGCCGGGCGGTGCCGCTGTGGATGAACACGTGTGGGTTGGCGGTGTCTGGCCAGCGCTGGGCGCGGTATTGCAGGTAGGCAGTGAGCCGGGAGCGGGTTTCTGCGGCGAGCAGGATGACGCGACCGTCAACGTGTAGGCGTCCGTCGCGGATGTCGGTCAGTTGCAGGGCGCGTAGTTGGTGCGAGCGCAGGGCGTGGAAGATGAGCAGACCCGCCAGGGCGGCTCTGGTCGGGTTGTCCGAGTGCAGCGCCTCCCGCACAACTTTGATATCGAGTGGGACCGGGGTGGTGGTTTGGGGCATGCCGGAGAAGATGCGTGCGGTGGGGTTGGTGAAGACCATCTTGCGGCCTTGAGGACGCGGAAGATCGAGCGGATGCCTTGCAGCGCCTCGACGCGGCGGGTGCCGCTGGCGGGGAGCACGGTGAGGACGTCGTCGCGGCTGATCTCGCGTAGCGAGTCGTGGTCGGCAGCCCAGGTCCGCAAGGCCGGGAGCGCGGCGGTGAGGTTGTTGCGGGTAGTGCGGTCCGTGCGTGGACGAAGGCGGGGTGTGCTGGCGCTGCCGGTGCGTTGGACCTCGAACCACACGCGCAGTTCGGTCGCCATTGGGTTTGGTAGGTCGGCGATACGCTCCTCGAACCAGATCACGATCGCGGGTTGGTGGCCTCGCCGCGTTGAGGAACCCGGCCACAGCAAGCACCTCCATGGTCGGACCGGCAGGCAGGCCGACTGCGGACAACGCCGATGCTTGGCTGGCTCGAATTGCCGCGCCTGGGGTGTCCTGGGTATGCAGCAGGACGCGCAGGGCGCGCCGCACGTGACCGACTGCATCCACGGGCCAGCCGTGTCGTAGGCCGTACTCGATGGCGATGGCGGTCGAGCGCTTCGCACAGCACCGGGATCGGCGTGTCGATGATGGCTAGGCCGGCGATGGCGGCCAGCTGGCGGGGCAGGTCGAACAGCACCAACTGTTGGTAGGCCACGGGTCGGACTGGCCGGGCCACCGGCTGTTTCCGGGATCTGGTACGCCGCGGCCGGAATCCGGTGCGCGGTGGTTGTCTACGGTGCTCGGGAACGGTGAGGGCGAGGGCCTGTTCCATGCCGGCGAAGTGGAGTTGGTGTCCGCCGATGACGGCTTCGGCTCGGTCTCGTGGGTCCTCGGGATGCCGGGCCAGGACCCGGGCGCGGCGCCAGCACAGCCGACAGACGCCGTCCGGGTGCAACGCGCTTGGTGTGCCGCAGGATCGGCAGTCGGCCTCGCCGGGATGACGCCGTCGCCAGTCCTGGCAGGCCGGGCAGACGCCGCTGGTTTCCTTGAACAGGCCCCACGCGTGGCAGAACCGGCAGGAGTCCGGCAGTGGTGGGGCGTAGTTGTGGCAGCGCCGGCACAACCCGGCCGAGTAGTAGTCCAGCGATCCGCAGCGCTTGCACGGCGGGGCCTTGCGTTTCTTGAACGTCGGACGGCAGTCGTAGCAGAACTTCACCGCAGCGTGGGCCACCGGCTTGACGCCACACCGCTGGCAGTCTCTGGGCCGAGGGCTCACGCCGGCGGCACCGACCGGTTGCGACCCAACCTGGGCCTGACTGCCGGAGCTTCGCCGGCGGCCTCGGCCGTGCGTCGCGGCCGACGAGCGGCGACCTTCTCCGGCTCACAGACCAGCAGATCGGTGGGCGTGCACTGCAGGACCGCGCAGATGACGTCCAGGTCGTCGAGCCGGATCGTGGTCGGAGTACCGGTCCACAGCGCCGACATCTTGCCCGCGCTGATCTCCAGCCCCGCCTCGGCCAGCCGGCGGCGCATCTCAGTGGACTTCCAGATCCCACGTTCCGCAGCCTTCATCCGCATGTTCCACCGCATCGGATCACCTCGCCGTTGCGTCGAGCCGGGCGGCTACCCGCTGGTTGGCAGCAGCCCACGCCTGCTCGATGTGGTTGTCGTGGACGTGCTCTGGCGACATCAGATATCAGAACCCTCCGAATGCCTATGGACTTGGCGGCGACCAGATGATCGATACGATCTGGAGGGCTGCTGTTGCGAGGTGTTGGTCGCCGTAGATGCGGGCGTGTTCGGCGGCCTGCTCGGGGGTGATGCCGCGGGTGCACAGGCGCCAGGTGGTGTCGGTGTCGAGTTCGAGCCTCGCGGTGGGCTGGGGGTGCGGTTGGTGTTGCAGCCCCCAGCGGTCGGGGCCGCGGACGCAGGTCCAGTTTCCGCCGCCGGGTCCGGTCACGGTCACCTGGAGGGTGGTGCCTTCCGGGACGCTCACGTCGCGCAGCGTGTATGGCAGGGCCCGCAGAAGCGTGTCGATGACGGGGCCGAGGTAGTGCGGGTCGGTGAGTCCGGTCCGTCCGGTGGCATCGCAAATCTGCTGCTGGTGGGTTCAGTACTCGGTGTACTCCCGGGCGACATCGAGCCAGAAGGGATGTGCTTCCGGGCCGGCCCAGCGCACCGGCCCGCCGATGGCGTCGAGGTCGACGGTCTGCCAGAACTGCACGATCTCGTTTCCGATGGTCGTGAGCAGCTCGATGAGCATCGGCGGACTGATGCGGCGGGCGGCATTGACCCACTCGTCGTTGATGCGGTCGAGGAAGTCGGGGAACGCCTCGCCGTCTCGCGGATGCAGCGCTCGGAAGCCGTCGCGGTGGATGGACAGGCGTCCGATGTGGTCGCCGAGTACGTGCGCGGCGACGTCTTTGACGTTCCATCCCGGGCAGATCGTCGGTTGGGCCCACTCGTCTGTGTTCAGTCGGTGCAGCAGGTCGATGAACGCGGCCTGTTGCTCGGCGAGCAGGGGTCGGACGTCGATGGCGGGTCCCAGCCAGGAGGTATCGGTCATCGCGTCCTCTCAGTGTTCTGCTGTGTTAGCACGGCGCGCGATGTCGGCGGCGTAGGTGGTCCAGTCCCCGGCTGCGGCGCGTTGCCAGGCGACGGCGACGCTGATGTGGATGCCGAGCATCCGGGCGAGTACCGCGGCGGGCAGGTCGGTGGCGAGTTGGAACAGCGCGGTGGAGCGGGCATGACCGGAGTGGATAT
>Ga0137373_10000129_pt1 | contig 68032 bp, 75 predicted proteins | sample SagtaG_5_FD_104912 | JGI IMG/M metagenome (GOLD analysis project Ga0137373, IMG submission 104912) | Vadose zone soil microbial communities from Sagehorn Ranch, Mendocino, California, USA - Sage1_R_80_16 metaG | ecosystem: Environmental > Terrestrial > Soil > Vadose zone | place: USA... | reverse complement strand
CCGCGCAGCATGAGGTAGGTGATCTCGGTCCCGAGCGCCTCCTTGACCGTCGGGATGTCCTTCCACTCGGCGACCGGGATGCGGGCGGTGTCGAAGACGGCGAGCGGGCGGACGCGGCCGGCCTTCCAGTGGCTGGCGCACTCGATCGGGTTATTGACCGTCGAGTCGACATGCTTGCCCACGAGGTTGACGCAGACCTCGCCGCCGCCCTTGAAGGGCACGTAGGTGAACTTCACCGCCTGCGCATGCTCGAGCAGGACGGTGATGATCTGGTCCTCCTGGGCCGAGCCGGTGCCACCCATCTTCATCGCGCCGTTCTTCTCCTTGACGGCTGCCAGGTATTCGCGCGCGGTCTTGTAGGGCGTCTCGGCATTGACCCAGAGGATGAACTCGTCGAGCGCGATCCGGGCCACGGGCGTCAGGTCCTTCCAGTTGAACGGGATGCCCGTATGGAGCGGCGTCGTGAAGAGGTTCGAGAGCGTGATGACGATGGTATGGGCGTCGCCCTTCTTGCTCTTGACGTGGAGGAAACCCTCGGCACCGGCGCCGCCCGACTTGTTGACGGCGATGATGGGCCGCGGCGTGAGCTTGTGCTTCTCGGCGAGTCCAGCTATGAGGCGGGCCATCTGGTCCGCCCCGCCGCCCGTGCCGGCGGGAATGACGAACTCGATGGGCTTGGTGGGCTGCCACGCCGCCTGCGCTGCGGGCGCCCACGCTGTAAGGGCACCGACCAGGGAGAGACCGATGAACCGTCGCCAGTGACGTGTCATGTCTTACCTCCTCACGAGCGGCCAGGCTGGGGGACGACGCTGCCTGCGGACGTCCGTAGAAACAGGAAGGGGGGCGCTGCGGTTCCTGCACGGCAACTGGGCGGGGGCCGGACGCGGCTCGCAGCCGCGGCCCGGCCCCCGAGGGTTGGTCGTCGGGACTATTTCCCCGCCACGGCCTTCTTGAAGGGAATCACGCCAGGGAGCTCCCACTTCTCCCACATCTCGTCCACCTTGGATTGGAAGTAGCCGAGGTCCTCCTCGGTGAAATGGGCGAAGCGGCCCTGCTTCAAGAGGTACTCGCGAACAGGCTTCCGAGCCCTGCCCTCGACGATGGCCTTGGTCTTGCCGTAGTAGCGCAGCACGCCGTCCTCGACCTCATACAGCGGGAAGACGCCGGTCTCGACGGCCAGCTCGCCCAGCTCGTGACTGAGCATCGGGTCGTAGTCCCAGCCCTTCGGGCACGGGTCGAGCGAGTGGATGAAGGTCGGCCCGCTGATTGACAAGGCCTTGCGGACCTTGTTCATCATCTCGACGGCATAGGAGGCGTCCACCGTGGCGACGTAGCGGCATTCGGTGTGGCCGGCCGCCAGCATCGCGGCCGTGTTCTTCTTCCACCGCGTGTGGATGAGACGCCGCACCGAGCCCGGCGGGCTGAAGGTGGTGTTGGCGCCGTAGGGCGTCGAGCCCGAGAGCTGGATGTCGGTATTGGCGTAGGACTCGTTGTCGTACATCAGGATGAGGGAGTTGTATTCCTTGTGCGTCAGCGTCGCGGAGATAGCCCCGAGACCCATGTCCGCGCCTCCACCGTCGCCGCAGAAGGCAATGACGTTGATGGGCTCGGACTTCATCTTGCCCTTGCGCATGAGGGCCTTGAGACCCGCCGACGTGCCGAGCGCGGCCGAGCCGGAGGAGCCGAGCTGGGTGTGCATCCACGGCACGACCCACGGCGTCGTGTAGTAGGTCGTGTTGGCGACGTACATGCACCCTGTCGCGCCGAGCACGATGGTCCGGGGGCCGGCTGCCTTGACCATGAGCTTCATCACCAATGCTGACTCGCAGCCCTGGCAGGTACGGTGCCCAGAGGTGAAGTATTCCTCAAGAGTGACCTTCTTAACGCCACGGAAAGGCTCTAAAATCTGGGTTGCATTGGCGAACGCTTCGGCCATGGTTTTCTCTCCTTATTCACTCGCTATTCCCGCACGCCCAGCCATTGGGTTTTGAGGGGGGACTTTCCGGACTTGGCGGCCTCCAAGCACAGGTCGGTTGCCTTGTACACGTCTTCGAGGGTCACCTCGCGCCCGCCCAGCCCGCAGATGAAGGACAGAAGCGGTGGGCGCTTCTCGGCATTGTACATGGCCGCGCGGATCTCGTTGGCGACCACGCCCGAGCCGAAGGGCGATCCAAAGGAGTAGTCGCGATCGATAACGCCGATGGCCTTGGCGCGTTGGAGCGCAGTGACCATCTTCTCCGTGGGGAAGGGCCGGAACCAGCGGGGGCGGATCAGCCCCACCTTCATCCCCTTGGCCCGCATGTTCCGGATGCCGACCTTGAAGGGCAGCGAGATGGTGCCCATGCCCATGAGGATCACGTCGGCATCCTCCGTCATGTACTCCTCGAACCACGGGTTCTCCGGGCCCCGGCCGAAGGTCTTGCGGAAGTCCGCGTAGGCCTCCTCGATGACCGTGTAGGCGCGGTTCATCGCCTCGTTGTTCTGCCGCCGGATCTCGATGACCCAGTCCTCGTTGGCCTGCGGCGCCACCGTGATCGGGTTGTCAGGGTGCAGGAGGAGGTCGCCGCGGTTGTAGGGCGGCAGGAACTTGTCCACCTTGGCCTTGCTCGGCACCTGGACGATGGCCTGCGAATGCGTCAGGAAGGCCCCGTCGGCCGAGATCGCGATGGGCAGAAAGACCCGCCGGTCCTCGGCGATGCGATAGGCCAGCAGCGTCGTGTCAAGCATCTCCTGGGCCGTGTCCACCCAGATCAGCATCCAGCCCAGGTCGCGCACGCTGAGCGCGTCGTTGTGCTCGACGCCGAAGGCGCCCGGATCGTCAAGCGCGCGATTGCCGACCATGGCGACCATGGGGACGCGGAGCGGCGGCGTCACCGTCAGGCACTCCATGGCGTACATCCAGCCCACGCCCGAGGAGCCGCAGAAGACGCGGGCTCCCACCGTCGAGGCGTGCTTCACCACCTCGAATTGGCTGTGCTCGCCCTCGGCCACGATGTATTCCGCCACGAGCTGGCCATTGGCGATCTTCTTGGCGATGGCCTGCATCACCGTGTCGTATGGCCGGATCGGGTAGGCCGTCACCACGTCGAGGTCGGCCAGGGTCAGCGCCTCGGCGCAAGCTTCGCTGCCCGAGATCAGCATCTCGCGGTCGTCGGACGCCGTCGCGCCCGCCGCCGGTGTCTTGGTCTCCAGTGCCATCGCGATATCCTCCCCGCTCTCTAGCGCTGCTTGCCCGCGGCGTTCTCGCCGGGGATGCCCGCCGTGATCTCGATGCCGCCCTGCTCCAGCTCCTGCTTGATCTCCTCGTCGTACTGCCCGCGGAAACGAAAGCCGTGCGAGCGCACCACATGCTGCTTCGAGGCGATCTTGTTCCCCAGCCACGTCGTGTACCCCGCCTTGTCGCGGCGCCACATGTCCCACTGGCTCGCATTGTCTTCGAAGGCGTCTTCCCTGACCATGGTGACGCAGTCCTTGGCGGGGCACACTGCCTCGCACACGCCGCAGCCGCAGCACGACTCCATGTTGGCGTCGTAGAGGCCATCGGGCGTCACGTCGAAGCACGAGTCAGGGCACTGGATCCAGCAGAGGGTGCACTTGACGCACTTGTCGAAATCGATGACGGGACGCATCGTCCGGGTGGTGAACTTCTTGAAGTAGGGGTTGCGCTCGGGCACGTAGCCCTTGCCGCCTTCCATGGGCTTGCCCACCGGAATGGCCGGGATCGAGACGCCTTCACGCATCTCCCACCACTTCGGCTTCTCGAAGGAGTAGGGCGTCTCCGAATTGCCCTCGCTGGTCTTGACCGGGCGGCTTTCGAGCCGCTCGAACGCCTTGCGCGCCGAGGCGACCTTGAGCTCGGAGCCCCACTCGGCCTCCTTGATGGCCTCGCACACGGCATCGAGCGACAGGAAGCCCGGCTGGATCTTGGCGAGGGCGCCCAAGATTCTCGCCTCGGTGTGGTCCTCCTTGTAGACCCAGAGGCCGGAGAAGGAAGCCTTGGCGGGAATGAGCGCCAGATTGTACGGTGCTTCCTTCTTGTGGATGTCCCTGAGGAGATCGGCGGGGCTCTGGAGCGAGGTCATCAGCACGGTGCCGTTCGGGATGGTCAAGCGGTTGATGGGCTGGAGCCCATACCAGGCCCACGATTCAACCCCCTTGGACAACGTATCGTCCACGCAGATCGTGACGTGAACCTCCTTCGGCTCGTACCGGGCCATGTTCTGCTCCAGCTCTTCCTGGGTGTCCGCCACGATGGCGAAATCCTTGGCCGGGATGCCATTGCGCTGCGGGCTGTCGCCGTAGCGGCCGAAGGCTATGCCCCAGCGACCGGCCTTGCGCGCCGAGAGAACGATGCCGCGGCAGATTCGGGCGGCCAGATTCTTCTGGAAGATGCCACGATAGACGACTTCGCACGTGAAGTGAGCCATACGGTCCTCCTCGGCGCAGCTTCGGGCGCCGGTCGTGTCGGCTGGAGCGGTCTGTTGGTCAGACCAGCCTAGCCCGGACAAGCCGGCCTGTCAATGGCACAGTTGATCACATACAGTGCCTTGCGTCGGGCCGCGCGTGGCCCACCGAGCGATGATGGTCACCGCGCTTCGGCCGCGCGCACCATGTCGACGAAGTAGCTGTGCACCGTGGGATCGTCGGTCAGCTCCGGATGAAAGGCCGCCACCAGGACGCTCCCCTGCCGGGCCATCACGCATTCCTCGCCATGATGGACGAGGGGCGTCACGGCGTGGCCGAGGCGGCGGATCCGGGGGGCGCGGATGAAGAACATCTTGAGGGGCCGCTGCCCCTGTCCCAGGTCCGCACGTCCCTCGGTCTCGAAGCTCTCCTTCTGCCGGCCGTACGCATTGCGCTCGGCCGTGATGTCGATGAAGCCGAGGGAGGGCTGCTTGGGGCCCTCGACCTCCCGGGCGAGCAGGATCAGCCCCGCGCAGGTGCCGAAGATGGGCAGGCCGGAAGCATGGAACTTCTCGAGGGCAGGCACGAAGTCCCACATGTCCATCAGCTTGAGGAGCGTCGTGCTCTCGCCGCCGGGGATGATGAGACCCGACAGGTCCTCCATCTGCCCGGGCAGCCGCACAGGGACGCTCTCGACCCCGATCCTGTCGAGCGCCTTCTCGTGCATGCCGAAGTCGCCCTGAAGGGCGAGCACGCCGATCTTCACGCCGGCGCTCCAGGCTCCGGCTGGTCGAGGCCGTCGTCGGAGGCGCCGTGCTCGACCCTGCTGTCGTCGTTCATGCAGGTGCTCCTGGCCCGGCGGGACCTCGCCGCGCCCCGCCGGGCGTGAGGGATTACCAGCCTCGAGTCTGGAGCAGGTCGGATTCCTTGAGCTTGGAGGTCTCGATGCCGGGCATGGCCTCGCCCAGATCCTCCGACACCTTGACCAGGATGTCGGGGTTCTTGTAATGCGTTGTCGCCTGGACGATGGCCTTGGCCCTCGCGGCCGGATCGGCGGACTTGAAGATGCCCGAGCCGACGAAGACGGCCTCGGCTCCGAGCTGCATCATCAGCGCGGCGTCGGCCGGCGTGGCGATGCCGCCGGCGGAGAAGTTGGGCACCGGCAGCTTGCCGTGCTCCGCGACCCAGCGCAGGAGCTCGTAGGGCGCGCCCAGATTCTTGGCCTCGGCCATGAGCTCCTCGGGCCCGAGGACCTTGAGCCGCTTGATACCGGAGATGACCGCGCGCATGTGGCGCACCGCCTCGACGATGTTGCCCGAGCCCGCCTCGCCCTTGGTGCGGATCATCGCCGCGCCCTCGCCGATGCGCCGGAGCGCCTCGCCCAGGTCACGGCAGCCGCAGACGAAGGGCACCTTGAAGGCGAACTTGTCTACGTGGAAATGCTCGTCGGCGGGCGTGAGCACCTCGGACTCGTCGATGAAGTCCACGCCGAGCGACTCGAGGATCTGCGCCTCGACGAAATGTCCGATCCGGCACTTGGCCATCACGGGGATGGAGACCGTCTGCTGGATCTCCTTGATCTTCCTGACGGGCGACATGCGCGCGACGCCGCCGTCCTTGCGGATGTCCGACGGCACGCGCTCGAGCGCCATCACGGCCACGGCACCCGCGTCCTCGGCGATCTTGGCCTGGTCGGCATTGGTCACGTCCATGATGACGCCGCCCTTCAGCATCTCCGCCAGCCCGACCTTGAGTCTCAGCGTTCCGATTTCCATGTTGGTCTCCTTTCACTGGTCCAGTCGTGATTGCAGCTGTGTCCTGATCACCGCCATTCGTGCTCCAGGATCGAGAACGCCGCGGTGGCCCGTATCGTCCAGTCCGACCCGAGGACTGCGCCCGGAGGATGCCGTCGTGAAGGAGGCGATCGCGGGCGTCATGCCAGCGCCTCCGTGAGGTCGGCCATCAGATCGTCGACCTTCTCGAGGCCGACCGAGATCCTGATCAGTCCCGGCCCGATGCCCATGTCCTGCTTCACCTCGTCCGAGACGCGCCGGTGCGAGGTGCGCGCCGGATAGGTCCAGGTGGTCGCGACGTCACCGAAGCTCGGCGCGAACTCCATGAGACGTGAGCGCTGCATGAATCGCTCGACCGCCAGCGCCCCACCCTTGAGGTCGACCGACAGCATGGGTCCTGCCAGGTCTGGCATGAGCCGCTTGACGAGCCCACGCTGCGGATGCGAGTCCAGCCCGGGATAGTACACGCGGGCCACCGCCGGGTGGCTTTCGAGAAACCCAGCCAGCCTCAGGGCATTGGCCGACTGCCGTTCGATGCGCACGGCCAGCGTGCGCGCCCCACGCGTCGCCAGCCAGGCGTCGAAGGGTCCGAGGTTGGTGCCCGAGCGGATCATCGCGGCCCGCACCCGCTCCATGGACTCGCGCTTCCCCAGCACCATGCCGCCGGTGACGTCGCCATGGCCTGAAATGAATTTCGTCAGGCTGTGCATGACGATGGTGGCGCCGTGCTCGAGCGGCCGCATCACGACGGGCGAGGCCATCGACGAGTCCACCACGAGTTCGATCCGGCGCTCCGTGAGGTGCGTCGCCACCACCGGCAGGTCCACCAGCCGCAGCAGCGGGTTCGAGAGCGACTCCACGAAGACCGCTCGCGTGGTCGGCCTGAGCGCGGCCAGGATGGCCGCCGGTTCTGTTGCGTCCACGAAGACGGTCTCGAGGCCGATCCGCCTGCCCTCGTCGGCGAGGAAGGCGGTGGTCGTGCCGTAGAGATCACGTGCCGCCACGACATGGTCGCCCGGAGCGAAGAGCCCGAACAGCAGCGCCGTGGTCGCGCCCATCCCCGAGGCGCAGGCAACCGCAGCCTCGGCGCCTTCGAGCGCGGCGACGAGGTTCTCCAGCATGGTATGGTTCGCCGTGCCGTAGCGGCCATAGACGAAGCCGGGCTTCTTCGACTCCCACACCGACTCGACCGTGTCCATGTCCTCGAACACGTACACATTGGTCTGGTAGATGGGCGCCGTGAGCGGCCGGCTGGCGGACGGGACGTCGCGACCTCCGCGAGCGACCAGCGTCTCGAAGTCCACAGGCGCTCCTCCCTGCACATGCTTCAGCATCGGTTAGACCAGGGGCACGGCGGGCCCGCGCTCGCGGGCGCCCCGATCAGGATGGCGCTGCATCTCGCGGATGCTCTCGCCGAGCCGCCGCACGCCCTCTTCGATCTGCGCGAATGGCACGGCCGAGAAGGACAGGCGCATCGACCGCTGACCTCCGCCGTCGATGAAGAAGGCATTGCCCGGCGTGAAGGCCACGCCGCGCTCGAGGGCGCGCGGCAGGAGCGCCGCAGTCTCCATGCCCTCGGGCAGCTCGAGCAGGAGCGAGAAGCCGCCCTGGGTCTCGGTCCAGCTCACACCCTCCGGCATGCGGCGCCCGAGGGCGGCCAGAAGGACGCCGCGTCGGCGAGCGTACTCACGCACCACGCGCGCCTGGTGGCGGTCGAGTAGACGCTGGCGGCAGAAGTGGTACACCGCCGCCTGGATGAGCGGGCTCGTGTGGATGTCCGCGAGCTGCTTGGCCATGTCCAGGCGCTCGATCAGCTCCGGTGAGGCCACGATCCATCCCAGGCGAAGCCCCGGGAAGAGGATCTTGGAAAAGGTCCCGAGATAGATCACTTGCCCGGAGGCGTCGGCGGCCTTGAGCGGCGCTGGCGGCCGCTCGCCGTAGAAGAGCGTGCCGTCGAAGCCGTCCTCGACGATGGGCAGCCGGTGCCGCGCGGCCACGTCGAGCAGCCGCCGGCGCGCGGCGGCGGGCATGGTCAGCCCTGTCGGGTTATGCGCGCTCGGCTGGCAGTAGAGGAGCTTGGGCGCTTGGCGCTCGAGCAGCCGTTCCAGGTGCTCCACCGAGAGGCCCCCGCCCCCCATGGGGACGGGCAGCAGCTGGGCGCCGAAGGCCCGGAAGACCTGCATGGCGCGCGGATAGGACGGCTGCTCGATGGCGACGAAATCGCCCGGATCCAGCAGCGTGCGCGCGACGAGATCGAAGCCCTGCTGCGTGCCGTTGACGATCAGGATGTCCTCGGACCGCGCCTCGAGCCCGAAGCGGAGGAGATAGCCCGAGAGGTACTGGCGAAGTGGCGGATATCCGCTCGACGTGTAGTACTGGAGGAGCTCGCGGCCTTCCTCACGGATCACCTTGTTGAGCACCCGGCGGAAGGCGTCGGTTGGGAAGAGCGCGCTGTCCGGCATGCCGCCGGCGAAGGTGATGACGCCGGGCCCGGACCGGGCGGTCTGGCTCCAGGCCTCGCGCCGGCGCACGTCGGCCGCCACGATCTGCGCGGCCTTCGACAGAAAGCCCGTCCATTCGAGCCGCGGCGCCGTCGGCGCGCTGGGCGGCGCGGCGGGGGCGGCATCGGCCACGAAGGTGCCCTGTCCCACATGGGCGCGGGCCCAGCCGCCGGCCACTAGGTCCTCATAGGCCTGCGCCACCGTGGTGCGGTTCACGCCAAGCTCCTGAGCCAGCTCTCGCGTCGCGGGCAGCTTGACGGCCGGCGCCAGGAGGCGCTGGCTGATCAGCCGCTCGAAGTGCAGCTGAATCTGCCGGGCCAGTGGCAGCCTGCCATTGCGATCGGCGGAGCGATCCAGAATGATTTTCATGAGCTCTCGTATCAGCCATTATCTATACGAACGATCAATTGTAAAGCGCCAATTGGATGGCTCTTGAATCATCCAATCCAGTGCTGCCATGGCAGTGGTATGATGCGCGCCGTCCCGGGGGTAGCGCTGGCCCTGGGCCTCGAAAGGACGTCACGGTGGCGCGCCTGGTCAGTCTCGAGTCCATGTGGAACCGCAAGGGCCATCTCCTCCAGGCTGAGCCCTCCGTCCTGCCCTATCTGAAGGCCATTCGGCAGTCGCTGGCCTGGGAAGGCATCCGGATCAATCTGGTCTACCGCCGGTTCTACACCACCTACGACCTGGGGCTTCTTCTCCAAGAGGCCCGGCGCTATCCCAGCCAGCAAGTCTGCTACATCTCCTCGCACGGGCATCGCCGCAAGCTGACAGGGCTCGGCGACAGGATCATCCGGCTCGACAGCCTGATCGACTACTGCCGTCCCAGCCCGCGCACCGGCTACATCTTCGCCGCCTGCGACTTCCTCCAGCCCGACACCGCGAGGAAGTTCCTCCTCGCGACGGGCGCACGGTTCGTCGCCGGCTACCAGAAGGAGATCCCGTGGACCGAGTCCATGCTGGTGGACTCCCTCTTCCTCTCCTACTTGCTGGGCGGCACGATGAAGTGGATCCGCACCAAGCACGGGGAGCGCGTCCCGCCGCTCCGGCAGACGGAAGACTTCGAGATCATGCGCTCCGCCAGTCCGCAGAGGGTGGCAGGAATGCTCTATCGCGACTTCCCGCTGGCCCACGACATCACGTTCTCCTGCTTCACGCTCGACCGGATGCGGGGGCGCAAGCCCGAGGTCGTCAACTCGTTCGAGACGTACCGGCGCAGAGTGGATCGCGCGCGCCGCCTCGTGCGTGACCTATAATCGGCCAGCCTGTTCACCCCACCACGGAGGCATCGAGGACGTCAACAAGGCGTGGGAGACGATGTACGAGCGTGAACGTAGCCACCGTCTTCCCCCTTCCGCGTCGAGCGGAGAGAGGGGAGCGCGAGGGACGGAACGGAGGAGCCATGTCGCAGGGCGAGGCGGCAATCAAGCAGGCGGTCCGCTGGCTCGAGGATCAGCTGCGGGACAAGCCCGACGCTGATCGCGTGCGCCTCGTGGATGAAGCGGGGCGCCGCTTCGATCTTTCCCCCGTGGAAACCGACTTCCTCTTCCGTCACCTCGCCGAGAGGCCCAAGGCCCCGCCGGCAACGTGAGCGACCCGCACACGGCGAAGGTCCAATCGCAGTTCGGCGGCGCGGCGGAGGAGTACGTCAAGAGCCCGGGGCACGCGGCCGGTGACGACCTCGATCTCCTGCTCGCGTGGGGCCGCGCGCGGGGTGCCTCGCGCGTGCTCGACGTGGCGACCGGTGGCGGCCACACGGCCCTGGGCTTCGCAGGCTTCACGCCAAGCGTGGTCGCCACTGACGTCACGGCGGCCATGCTCCACGCCGCGCGCCGCTTCATCCGGGAGCGCGGCGTTGCGGGCGTGCGCTTCGTGACGGCGGACGTCGAGGCTCTTCCGTTCCGCGACGGCTCGTTCGGCGTGGTGACGTGCCGCATCGCCGCGCACCACTTTCCCGAGCTCCTGCCGGCTATGCGCCAGATCTCCCGCGTCCTGGCACCCCGCGGCGCCTTCCTGGTCCAGGACATCCTCGGACGCGAGGATCGGGACCACGCCGCCTTCATCCTGGAGGTCGAGAGGCGTCGCGATCCCTCTCACGTCCGCACCTTCACGCAGCGCGAGTGGGCGGCCTTCCTCAAAGCGGCGGGCCTCACGGTCATCGACGAGGCGGTGATCGATAAGGAGCGCCTATGGGAGCAGTGGACCGGGCGGGCGCGGATGACAGAGGCAGCCAAGGCCGAGCTCGAGCGGTTCGTCCTGTCGAGCCCCGCCCCCTACCTCGAAGCCTTCAACTTCAAGATCGTCGGCGGCCGCATCCGGTCCTTCAGCGACCGGATGCTCCTCTTGCGCGCCGACAGAGATTAGGGTTCGCTTCTCAATACGACCACCGTCGCGCCCCAGCCACCGCGCTCCGGCGGCGCGTCGAAGTAGCGCGCGACCAGCGGATGCCCCTCGAGCAGGGACTGGACGATGGTCCGCTGGACCCCGATGCCGCGCCCGTGGATGAGCCTGACCTCGCTCAGACCCCTCGCCGACGCTTCCTTTAAGTACTCTCCGACCACCGACCGCACGTCCTTCGGGGAAAAGGCGTGAAGATCCAGTGAGTCCTCGATGGGCAGGCTGACCGGCTCGCGCTCGTCCATCGGCCCGCTCAGCGGGGGATGGGATTGACGATCGGCGCGGGCACGACGAGATCAGGCTTGCTCTTCAGCTGCTCCCGCGTCTGCTCGGACATGCAGGCGAGCCCCGGATACCGCTCGAACTCCCGGCCCATCACGACGACGCGGCCGCTGGGCTCTATCCGCTGGACGATGGTCGGCCACTCGCGGCACTTCTGGAACCGCTGGTAGGCCAGATCCTGCTCCATGGTCTGGGCGCCCGTGGTGCAGCCGGCCGCGAAGCTCATGCCCAGCGCGAACGCGGCCACGCGACGGAGGATCATCAGCCGCCGAGGGGCGGGCGGCGCGTGTGCCAGTCGGTCACGCGCTGATAGGCGTCGGCTACCCGGAGCACAGTGGCCTCGTCGAAGGGGCGGCCGATGATCTGGAGGCCCATCGGGAGGCCCTCCGGCGTGAAGCCGCACGGCACGGAGGCCGCGGGGTGACCGCTCAGATTGAACGGGCGCGTGAAGCGGATCAGGCTCGGGCGCACCGGAACGGTCTCGGTGCCGATACGCGCCTCGCTCTGTCCCACGGCCGGCGCCTCGATGGGCGTCGTGGGAGCCAGCAGGACATCGAGCGTGGCGAGGGCCGCGTCCACCTCGTTCCGAAGCACGGTGCGCAGGCGCTGGCCCTTGACGTACTCGGCGCCGGTAACGAAGGCTCCCACCCGCAGCCTCTCGCGCACGTCTGCTCCGTAGTCCGCCGCCCGCGTCTTGATCCACTGCTCGTGATAGGCGTACGCCTCGGCACCAAAAATCGCATGGGAGGCGGCGGGCCCGAGCGTCACCTTCGCGAGGTTCACGTCTTCCACCGTGACGCCCAGCCCCTCGAGCGCTCTGGCCGCCGCCTCGACGGCGGCTCGCTGGGCCGGAGCTGCGCTCTCGAGAAAGAAGGTCCGCAAGAGTCCCACGCGCAGCCCCGTGATCTGTCCGGTCAGCGCGGCCGTGTAATCCGGGACCGGCAGCACGCTCGTCGTGGGATCCCGCGGGTCGTACCCCGCCATGGCACCCAGCATCAGCGCGCAGTCGGCGGCGCTCCTGCACATGGGGCCGATATGATCCAGGGACCAGACCAGCGGCAGCACGCCCGCGCGGCTCACGCGTCCATAGGTCGGCTTGATGCCGGAGAGTCCGCAAAGCGAGGAGGGGATGCGGATCGAGCCACCCGTGTCGGAGCCGAGCGCCCCGGGGCAGATGCCGGCAGCGACGGCCGCGCCGGAGCCGGACGAGGAGCCGCCGCAGATACGGTGGGTCGCCGTGTCCCACGGGTTCCACGGGGTGCCGTAATGCTCGTTGATGCCCTCCGGACCGTAGGCGAACTCGTGCATGTTGAGCTTGCCGAGCACGATGGCCCCCGCGCCCGCGAGCCGCGTCACGACCGTCGCATCCTCATCCGGCACCCAGTCGGCCAGAATCTTCGAGCCGCCCGTGGTCTTGACACCCTTGGTGCAGTACAGGTCCTTGAGCCCGATCGGCACGCCGTGGAGCGCGCCCAGGGTCCCGCCGCCTGCCACGGCGCCTTCGGCCGCCTTGGCCGCCGCGAGCGCGGAGTCCGCCATCACGGTGATGTAGGCCTTGAGCCGCCCGTCGATCCTGGCGATGCGGTCCAGATGTGCCTGCGTCACCTCGACGGGCGAGACTTTCCGCGCCGCGACCATGCGCGCGAGCTCGGTCATGGGCGTCCAGCAGAGATCGTTCACGGGGGATCCCTTCCCTAGAAGATGCGGTACTGTACGGCGGGTTCGGTCTCGAGCGGGATGTCCGTCACGGCCGCGAGCAGGTTGCGGCCTGTCTCGACCAGCGGCAACAGGCCCGCGAGCTCCGCGTCGGTCAGCTCGAGCCCCTGCGCCTTCGCGAGCGTGCGAAGCGTGTCCACGGTCAGCTTTTCCATTCGTGAAGGATAGCGCATAATTTCGCCCGTGCCCACCCCCGACGATGGAGCCCTCCAGTGGCTGCGCGACTTCGAGGCCGCCTGCCGCGGCCGCGACTTCGAGGCCGGGCGCCGTGCGTTCGCGGACGACGCGGTTGCCTTCGGCACCTGGGCCATGGCGGTGCACGGCCTCGACAAGATCGAGCAGGAGCAGTGGCGCAATGTCTGGCCGCGCATCAGGCAGTTCACGATCGAGGCCCACCCGGTGGTCCGCGTGGCCGGCGACACCGCCTGGATCGCGGCCTCGTGGACGTCGGAGGCGAGCGGGCCAGACGGGAAGGCCTTCACCCGCCGTGGCCGCGCCACCTTCATCCTGGCGCGCCGTGAGGGGCGATGGCAGTGCGTGCACAGTCATGTGTCCCTCCAGCCGACCCAGTCCGAGTCGGCGCACGGCAAGCTCGGGCCGTAGCGAAGGTCCGAACCGCTCCCGCCCTGCCGGCGCCGCACCCCCGACCGCGGCGCCGACTGGAGATGTGCTATAAGCGTCTACGAGTGATGCGGGTCCGTGTCCGGCCTGTCGCGCCGTCGCCGCGGCGGCAACCGAGCACCCGCGCTCAGCGAGGAGGGTGAGCCCATGCACGCGAACGCGGCCGTGCTGTACGAGGTGAACAAGCCCCTGGTCGTCGAGGACGTCGAGCTGCTCGAGTCCGGGTCGCACGAGGTGCAGGTGCGCTGGGTCGCCAACGGCGTCTGCCACAGCGATCTGCACGTCATGACAGGCGACTCTCCACACCCGCTTCCCGTCATCCTCGGACACGAGGCGGCCGGTGTCGTCGAGACGGTCGGTCCGGGCGTGGAGACCGTCAAGCCCGGCGATCACGTCTGCTCGAGCTACATTCCCTCTTGCGGGAAATGCCGGTACTGCATCGGCGGCCAGCCCACCATGTGCGCGCTCCGCGACAAGCCGCGCTGGTTCATGCTCGACGGGACTTCGCGCTTCCGCAGGAACGGACGCGCGCTTCACCACTATCTCCAGGTCGCTGGCTACGCGACGCACTCCGTGCTTCCGGAGGAGAGCGTCATCCCCATACGGAAGGACATGCCGCTCGACCTGGCCTGTCTGGTGAGCTGCGGGGTGCTCGCCGGGGCGGGCCCCGTGTTCAACCGCGCCAAGGTTCCCCCGGGAGCCAGCGTGGCGGTGTTCGGCTGCGGCGGCGTTGGGCTCAACACCATCCAGGCCTCGCGGATGGTCGGCGCGGGAAAGATCATCGCCGTCGACGTGAATCCCCAGAAGCTCACGTGGGCGGAGGAGTTCGGCGCCACGCACACGGTGAACGCCTCGAAGGAGGATCCGGTCGCGCGCGTGCAGGCCATCAGCGGCATGGGCGGCGTCGACTTCGCCTTCGAGGTCGTGGGCACGCAGAAGACAATCGAGCAGGCGCTCGCCTCGACGCATCGTGGCGGCACCTGCGTGGTGGTCGGCGTCAGCCCGGCCGGCACGCGGCTGTCCATCGACCCCGGCATGATCCTCCAGCAGCGCGTGCTCACGGGCTCGTCCTTCGGGGGCGGGCACCAGCGCACCGACGTGCCGATGCTCATCGACCTCTTCATGGACGGCAAGTACCAGCTCAAGGAGCTCGTGACGCGCCGCCTGCCGCTCTCGGAGCTGAACCACGCCTTCGAGCTGATGCAGCAGGGCGAGGTCAAGCGCAGCGTGATCGTGTACGAGTAGCCGCTCGCTCCGCAGTACCGGGAGCTCTGCGCATCGCCCGAGGCTGTCAAGGCGGCCAAGGAGGACGAGCCCCTGGCGCGGAGGCGTGGGGCGCGGCCGAGGTTGGTCGATGCCAACCCGGCCGCGCCTCCCTTCAGGGCGGCAGGCTCGGCTATCCCTTCTCGACGAGATAGATGTGCCGCATCATGTCCACGTAGATGTTGCCGTCGATGACGTTCTGCCCCTGCTTGTTCTTCTCGATACCCTTGACCCAGGGCTTGGCGGCGGCGAAGCGCACGACCCACGCCACCGGGACATAGCCCAGGTCGGTCTGCATGATCTCCTCGGCCCTCTTGTAGTGCTCGAGCCGCTTCTTGGGATCGCGCGTGTCGCGCCCTGCCTCCAGCTCCTTGTCGAAGGCCTCGTTGACCCAGGCCTGTCGCTTGCCGGTGGTCTTCTTGCCGTAGAACGTGTCGAAGTACTCGTTGTGCGGGTCCGGGTAGTCCATGAACCAGCGGATCCACACGAACTGGAGATCCTGCTTCCACAGCCGCTCGCGAAATACCCGCTGCTCCAGTACCTCGAGCTCGGTCTTCATGTTGAGGCTGTCGAGGAGCACCGCCTGCACCGCCTCGGCCAGCGGCTTGGATCCGAGCCCTTCCTCGCGCATCGAGAGCGTGATCCGGGGCCAGTTCTTGCCGCCCTCGAAGGATGTGCCCTTGAGCTGCTCCAGCGCCGCCTTCTTGTCGAAGCGCTGGATGGCCTTGATCTTCGGGTCGTCGACGGCGCCGGGAAAGCCCGGTGGGATCATCGACCAGGCGGGGATGGCCAGGCCCTGGCTCACCTTGACCACGTTCTCCCGATCGATGGCGTGGGCGACCGCCCGCCGCACCTTGATGTTGTCGAAGGGCGGCTTGGTGACCTGGGGGAGCAGGTACCAGGTGCCGGGATACGGGTACTGGAAGACGTCCTTCTGCATGCGCGGATCACCCTGCAGCTTCTTCAGGTCGCCCGGCTGGAGCCACGTCAGGTCCAGCTCGTTGTTCTCGTAGGGAAGCGCGCCCGCCTGCACGGGAATGATCGGAATGACGGCCTTCTCCACGTGCACGTCCTTGGCGCCGAAGAAGTAGGGATTCTTCCTGAACACCATCTGCTTGTTGTGCTCCCACTGCTCCAGGACGAAGGGGCCGTTGGTGACGATGTTGGCGGCTTCGGTCCACTTGTCGCCATGCTTCTCGACGGCGCCCCGGTGCGCGGGCAGCGCCGCCAGGTACGCCGCGAGGACCGGGAAGTAGCCTCGCGGCCCCTCGAGCGTGACCTCAAGAGTCCAGTCGTCCTTCGCCTTGACGCCGACCTCGTCGCGATTGGTGATTTGCTTCTTGTTGAAGGCTTCGCCGTTCTTGATGTCGTAGAGGAAGGCGGCATAGGGCGCCTTGGTCTCGGGGTCGAGCTGGCGCTTCCCCGACCACTCGAAGTCGCGGGCGCTCACCGGAGAGTTGTCGGACCACCGGCTATCCTTGCGGACGGTGAACGTCCAGACCGAACCGTCCTTGTTGCTCTGGACCTTGGCGGCCAGGTACGGCTCCGCCACGAACTCGGCGTTGAACACCATGAGACCGGCGAACAGAAACGGCACGCCCGAGCAGTACAGGTCCTTGTTGTAATCGTGGCTGGATGGGTCGTTCTGCCAGGAGCCGCCACCGCCCAGGCGCAGGACCTGCTCCCTGGCAAGCTTCTCGCCGGTGCCAAGCTTGAAAGGGTTCGCGGCCTCGGCCCGGGTGGCGAAGCCCAGCCCTCCGAAGGCGGCCATGGCGCCCACCACCTTGAGGAAGTCACGCCGGCCAAGGCCCAGTGACTGCAGGCGCTGCTCGAAAAGTGCAAGCTGCTGATCCGGGAGCCGCATTGGGGATCCTCCTTGCCTGCTCAGTTCATTTTGGGATCGAGAGCATCACGGACGCCGTCGCCGAGAAAGGTGAAGGACAGCATCGTGATGGCGATGGCGATGGACGGAAAGACGCAGAGGTGCCAGTACGAGCGAAGGTACTGCTGGTTCTCCCCCACCATCTGCCCCCAGGACGGCGTCGGCGGGTTGATCCCCACGCCGATGAATGACAGGGCCGCCTCCGTGAAGATGGCTTCGGGAATGCCGAAGGTGATCGACACCACGATGGGCGTGAGCGCGCTGGGCAGCACGTGCCGCCCCACTGTTCGGAAGAAACCGGCGCCCAGCGCGCGGGCGCCCTCGACGAACTCCTTCTCCTTGATGGACAGCACCTGGGCGCGCGTCTGGCGCGCGATGCCCACCCAGCCCGTGAGCCCGATGGCGATGAAAATATTGGTCAGGCCTGCCCCCAGCATGGACATGATGAGGATGACGAAGAGCAGCCGCGGAAACGCGTACATGACGTCGATGAACCGTGTCAGGAGGAGGTCGACGCGTCCGCCCAGATAGCCCGCGACGAGCCCGACCGGGACGCCCAGCAGTACGACGATCACCTGGGCGCCCACCCCCACCAGCATGGACACCCGCGCGCCGTAGATCATGCGGGAGAGCACATCGCGGCCCAGCTGGTCGGTGCCGAGTGGGAACTCGCGCGACGGGAACTCGTAGAGCTTGCCGAAGTTGGCCTTCGCGTAGGACTGAGGCGCGAGAACGTCCGCGAAGATCGCCAGGAGGCACAGCAGCACCACGGTGACGCCGCCCACCACCGCGAGCTTGTTGCGCAGGAGGCGGCGCCACGCGTCCCGCCAGAGGGTCGACGTCTGCGACCACGGCATCGCCGCCAGGCGCGCATCCGCCTCGAGCCTAGTATCGGATGCGGGGGTCGATAAGGCCATACGCGAGATCCACGAGGAGGTTCATGAGGGCGAGGAAGGCGCCGTAGATCAGGACCACCGCCATGATCATCGGGTAGTCGCGACCGGTCATGGACTGGACGAAGAAGCGGCCCATGCCCGGGACGCGGAAGATCGATTCCACGAAGAACGACCCCGTACCCACCGCGGCAAACAGGGGCCCGAGCAAGGTCACCACGGGGATCAAGGCGTTCTTGAGCACGTGCTTCAGGATGATCGGCTGCTCGGACAGACCCTTCGCGCGCGCGGTGCGGATGTAGTCGGAGCGGATGACCTCGACCATGCTCGAGCGCGTGAAGCGCGCGATGATGCCGAGCGGCCCCAGCGCCAGCGTGACGGCCGGCAGCACCCAGTCCCGCGGCGAGCCCCAGCCGCCCGTGGGGAAGAGGGGGATCACGAATGAGAAGAGGACGATGAGAAACACCGCGAGGACGAAGTTCGGTAGGCTGACGCCGAGGGTCGCCAGGCTCACGCACACATAATCCCACGAGCGGTTCTGGTACACGGCGGCGAGGATGCCCAAGGTCACGCCGCCCGATATGGCGATGGCCAGCGCCATGACGCCGAGGAACAGCGAGATCGGAAACGTCTCGGTCAGGATCTCGCCGACCGTGCGCGTCTTGTAGATGAAGGACTGGCCGAAGTCGCCCCGGAGCGTCCTGGCGACGAAGATGCCGAACTGCTCCCACAGCGGCTTGTCGAGACCATAGGCCTGCGCGAGGTTCTTCTGCGCCTCCGGTGAGAGCGGGTTGGCGCCTTCCGCGACGGGATCGAGCGGGCTGCCCGGGGTGGCGTGCATCACGAGGAAGGTCACGAGCGCCATGGCGAGAAGGGTGGGGATCAGCCAGAGGAGCCGCTGGAAGGTGTACGTGAGCACCGGGTCTCCCTGATCACCTGCCGGCCGGACACGGCCTGGGGTTCATCGGGTGCAGCCACTATCGGCAAAGCCCTCGGGGAAGTCAAGCGGGAAGTGGTATCTTCGAGCGCATGGCGACGGTGGCGCTCACCCTTCTGCCGACGGGGCGGACGCTCGCCGTCGAGCCGGGAACCAGCATTCTCAAAGCGGCCCATGCCGCGGGCGTGGACATCGAGGCCACGTGCGGTGGCCGCGGCCGCTGCACTTCCTGCCGCGTCAAGTTCGCCGCCGGCATCGTGCCGCCGCCCACGATCATGGACGAGGTGCAGCTCGGCGACAATCTCGTTCGCGAAGGATACCGCCTCTCCTGCCAGTGCCGCGTGACGGATGCGATCACCGTCCAGGTCTCTCCGCCCCTAGACGACCGGACATTCCAGATCCTGGGCGGCGAGCGGCCCGAGGGCGCGCCCCTGCCCGTCCTCATCGAAGCGGGCGTGGACAAGACGGTCGTCCGCGTGGCCTTGCCGACCGAGGAGCACCACCAGACGTCCGACCTCGAGGCGCTGCTGGCCGCGACCGGGCGCGAATCGGACGACTGCTCGCCCGAGGTCCTGAAGACTTTGCCCCAGGCGCTCCGCGAGCACGGCGGCGTCGTGACCGTGGCGACGTTCGGCTCTCGCATTCTCTCGGTGGAGGCCGGCGACACCCACGTCCTCAAGTTCGGCCTCGCCATCGACATCGGCACGACCAGCGTGGTCTCGACGCTGCTCGAGCTGGAGTCGGGCGAGCAGATGGCGTCCGTGTCGAGCCTCAATCCGCAGGCCGTCTTCGGCGGAGACCTCATGTCGCGGATCGCCTTCGCGCAATTCGATGCCGGCAATCTGCGCAAGCTCCAGACGCGGATCATCGGGCTCTTGAACCAGCACGTCGAGGCTCTCGTGCGGGATTCCGGCGTGCTGGCCAAGTGGATCTACAAGGTCGCCATCGTCGGCAACACCTGCATGCACCATCTCCTGCTTGGCATCGACCCCTCCTACCTGGGCCTCGCCCCCTATGCCCCGGTGATGCGCCACCCGCTGGTGCTGGCCGCCCGAGAGCTCTTCCTCAAGGTCAATCCCGAGGCGCGCGTGTGCCTCCTGCCGATCGTGGCGGGCTTCGTCGGCGCGGACGCGGTCGCCGTCGCGCTGGCCACGCGCATCGACGAGACGCCGGAGATCCGCATCGCGGTGGACATTGGCACCAATGGCGAAGTGCTCCTGGGCTCGCGGGAGCACCTCTGGGCCTGCTCGGCGCCCGCGGGGCCCGCGCTCGAGGGCGCGCAGATCCGCCACGGGATGCGCGCGGCCATGGGCGCGATCGACCGCGTGAGCGTGGCTGACGGTGACCTTGTGCTCCACACCATCGGCGAGGCGGCGGCCCAGGGGATATGCGGCTCCGGACTGATAGACGTTGTCGCGGTCCTGCTCGACGCTCGTGTCATCGACTGGACCGGGCTCATCGACCTCGACCATCTCGACCGCCTGCCCGCGCCCCTCCGCGCGCGCGTGATCACGCGCGGTGATGAGCGGACCGTCGTCCTCGCGCGCCCGGGCGAGGCCGGCGCCCCCCAGGAGATCGTGCTGACCCAGGACGACGTTCGCCAGGTACAGCTCTGCAAGGGCGCCATCGCCTCGGGCGTCGCCATGCTCCAGCGCGTCGCAGGCGTCCCCGACGACAAGGTTGCCGAGCTCATGCTGGCGGGCGGCTTCGGCAACTATCTCTCGATCCGGAGCGCGCTCCGGATCGGGCTCATCCCGCCTCTGCCCGAGTCGAAGATCCGCTACGTCGGCAACGCGGCGGCGCTGGGGGCGCAGATGGCCCTCCTCTCGGAGCCGGAGCGCCACCGCGCCCTGCGCATCGCGGCGCGCATCGAGCACGTCTCGCTCGCCGCCCATCCGGACTTCCAGGACATCTTCGTCGACTGCATGAACTTCCCGAGAGCCTGATGTGCGAGCCGAAGCACGGCCCGAAGCTCCAGCTGAGCGGCGGCCGAAAGGCTGGCTCGCGCTGAGAAGCGAGGGCAGAAGCGATCCCGCAGGCGAGGAGCGTGACGAGGCGAGGGCTGAGGTGAAGATCTCCGGGAGCATGGCCGGCACGAACGCGGCGCCGCAGGCGCACGAGATCGATGCGCGGTGGCTGATGGCCTATGCGGCCGCGCTCGGGGAAACGGCGCCAGAGTACTTCGACACCACGCGTCCCGGCGGCATCCTGGCCCACCCCCTCTTCTCCGTCTGCTACGAGTGGCCCTCGGCGGTGGAGCTCCGGGCGAAGCTGACCTCCGAGGCGGTCGCGGCGCGCAGCGTTCATGCCACGCATGACCTCGTCATCCACAGGCCCGTCCAGGCGGGCGACCGGCTCGAGACCACGGCGACAGTGACCGTGGTCGAGACGCGATCCCCGGGTGCCTACGTCGTGACGCGCTTCGACACCGTGAACGAGCGCGGCGAGCCGGTGACGACCACCGAGTACGGCAGCATCTACCGGGGCGTAGCCGTCGAGCCTCACCACGGCCTTCTCCCTGGGAGGTCGAGGCAGCCAGACGCCACGAGCTCGCTGCAAGGAAAGGACCCCTCAGCACCCCTCTCCCCTGAGGGGAGAGGGCAGGGTGAGGGGTGGTCGATCGCTGTTCCACTTCCCACAGGCCTCGCGCACATCTACACAGAGTGCGCGCACATCTGGAACCCCATCCACACGGATCGGGCCGTGGCGCTCGGAGCCGGCCTGCCTGATATCATCCTCCACGGCACCGCCACGCTGGCGATTGGCGTCTCCCAGGTTCTCCGGCGGGAGGGAGCGGACGCGGCCCGGCGGGTGCGCCGCGTCGCGTGCCGCTTCACCGGCATGGTGCGCCTGCCCTCGACCATCACGGTGCGGGGCCCGGGAGACACGGGCGGCCCGGCCCGACGGGCGATCGCCTTCGAGGTGCTGACCGAGGACGGCAGGCCGGCGCTGCGCGATGGCCTGGTCGTCATCACGTGAGAGACCCATGACCAAGAGAGAGCGCGTTCTCGGAGCCATCCGTCGCGAGCCGACGGACCGCCCGCCCTATGCCTTCTGGCGCCACTTCCCCGCCGTGGATCGGGCGCCGGCGGCGCTAGCGCAGTCCACGCTCCGCTTCCACGAGCGCTATGGCTCGGACTTCCTCAAGGTGACGCCGGCCGGCGGCTACGCGGTCGAGGACTGGGGCTGCGTCGAGAGCGAGGAGTTGGCGCCCGACGGCCACCGTCCCTGCGCCCGTCACGCGGTCAATGCGCCCGAGGACTGGAAGAAGATCCGCCCGGTCCCGATGGAGTCGACCGGGTGGGCCTCGCACATCGAGTCCATCATCCGCTGCGTCGTGGACCGGCGCGCGGACTGCTCGGTGATCCCGACGGTGTTCAGCCCGCTGTCCCTGGCGCGGAAGCTCTCGGGCGAGAGGCTCAACTACGACCTCAAGGAGAACACGCGCCTCGTCGAGGACGCGCTCGAAGCCATCACGGAGACCATACTGGCCTTCATGGAGGCCTGCTTCCGGGAGGGCGCCGAGGGCATGTTCTACTCCGTCCAGGCGGCGAGCCATGCCCTCCACACCGAGGCCGAGTACGCGCGTTTCGGCGAGCCCTACGACCGCCGCATCCTCGAGACGGTGCGCGAAGGCTCGCGGCTGACGGTCCTGCACTGCCACGGAGAGCGGCTGATGTTCGGGCGGCTCGTCGGGTTACCCGCGGACGTCTGGAACTGGGACGATCGTCGCGCCGGGCCGTCGCTGGCGGAGGGCAAAGCTCTGGTGCCGGGCGCGGTTCAGGGCGGGCTCAATCAGTGGGCGACGCTCAAGGATGGCACCGGCTCCGATGCGCGGGCCGAAGCTCAGGACGCCCTGGCTCAGACCGGCGGCACGGGCATCATTCTGGGCGCCGGCTGCGTCCTCTTGACCCAGCACTCCGACGCCACCATGATCGATCTGGTGGAATCGCTGGGGGGGACCGTGAAGCTCATGGGAATCAAACCCCAGTAGGATGGCTGCGCGCGCGCTGGTCTCAGGGCTCGCGCTGGTCTTGCTCTGCGTCCCCCAGCCTGCCACCGGCCAGAATCCTGGCGAGGCGATCATCCTGTCGCCCTATCGCTCCTACACCGGCGCCAACAACCTGCCCCGGGTCCGGCGGCACGCTGGCGTGGACTTCGGGGGCGCCCTCGGCGCTCCCATCCTCGCGGCGGCCGACGGCATCGTCAGCCGGATCATCGAGTGGCCCTTCGGCTGCGGCCTGGGCGTGCTCCTCGAGCATCCCGGCTTCAAGCGATGGACCGCGTACTGCCACATGCAGGGCGTGACCGTCCGGGCGGGACAGAGCGTCACGCGCGGCGAGCAGATCGGCCGGCTGGGGATAAGCGGCAATGCCATGAACATCCCCCACGTGCATCTGGAGGTCTGCACGCGTGCCTGCGCCTCGCACGCCGACGGCCAGCTCTCCGGCACCGAGGATCCACTGAGAATCGCCGACGGCTGCTTCGATCCGCGTCGAGCCTACCCTCTGGACAAGCTCGTGCTCACCTTCCCCGTCGCCTGCCTCTCCGGGTCCCGCGAGAAGTACTGAGATGGACCGCACGCGGGAGCTCGAGCTGATGATCGACCCGGCGCAGGCCCTGGCCTATGCGCGCGCGGACCTCGCCCAGGTCAACCAGGGCTTCGTGGATCGCTTCCGCACCACTTTTCCGAAGATGACGTCCGGGACCATCGTGGACCTCGGCTGCGGGCCGGCGGACATCCCCGTGCGCCTGGCCCGCACCCTGCCCGAGTGCATCATCACGGCCGTGGACGGCTCGGAGCCCATGATCGCGCTGGCCCAGCAGGCGGTGAAGGAGGCGGGCCTGGACCAGCGCGTGCGACCGCTCTGCCTGCGCCTGCCCATGCTGCCGCTGGCGCTCCAGAGCTACGACGCCGTGGTGTCGAACAGCCTCGTGCACCATATTCCGGATCCCTTTCTCTTCTGGAACGAGGTGGTGCGGCTCGGGCGACCGACCGGCCTGGTGCTCGTGATGGACCTCCTGCGGCCGGAATCGCCCGAGCGAGCGCAGGAGATGGTCGAGAAGTACATGGCACATGAGGCGCCCCTGGTGAAGCGGGACTTCTACAGCGCGCTCTGCGCGTCCTTCACGCTGCGCGAGGTGCGGGCCCAGGTCCGCGCGCGCGGCCTGGGCGGGCTCGTCTGCGAGATGGCCAGCGACCGGCGTTGGATCGTCTGGGGCCACCTGCCCAGAGCCGTGCCGAAAGGAACACCGTCATGAGAGGCGCTGTCGCGAAGAAGAGCACGCGGGATGGCGAGTGGCGGCCCGTCTTCAAGGACCGCGAGGGCGCTTGGACGCTCCTGCTCAACAAGGACCCCGAGAGCAGGAGCCGGACCCTGGCGGTGCGCTACACGAAGGGCTGGAAGGTGATGGAGAGCCTTCACGACGGCACGGTCGAGGTGCTGGTGCTGGAAGGCCAGTGGCAGGTCGGGCCGATCGTCTACGGCCCCGGCGACTCCTTCTGCGTCCCTGGCGGCGTCGTCCACGGCCCGGAGCGCGCGCTCACCGACGTCCGCCTGCTCGTCGTCTCCCACGGGCCCCTGACGCCGGGGCCGTGAACCCCTGACCGGGGTTACTTGGCGACGTTGAAGCGGAAGTGGCAGATCTCGCCGTCCTGGACGATATACTCCTTGCCCTCGAGACGGAACCGTCCCTTCTCGCGAACGGCGGCCATGGAGCCCTCGGCAGCGATCAGCGCCTCATAGCTCACGACCTCGGCGCGGATGAAGCCGCGCGCGATGTCGGAGTGGATGGCGTCGGCCGCGTCCTGGGCGCGGGTGCCGTGCGGGACCGACCAGGCGCGTACCTCGTCTTCGCCTACCGTGAAGAACGAGATCAAGCCCAGCAGCGCATAGCAGTCGCGGAGCACGCGCCTGATGGCGGGCTCGCTGAGTCCCAGGTCCGCCAGGAAAGCCGACTGCTCCTCGCCCGCCAGCTGCGCGACCTCGGCCTCGATCACCGCCGACACCCAGCCTACCGCCGCGCCAGGCCGCGCCGAGACCTCCTGGAGCCCAAAGCTCTCGACGAGGCTCGGGCCTCGATCCAGCTCCTTCTCTGAAAGGTTGAGGCAGTGCAGGATGGGCTTCTGCGACAGGAAGGTGAAGCCGCGGATGGCACGCGTGTCGTCGTCCAGGAGGTCGATGGCCCGGATCGGCATCTCCCCTTCGAGGGCGGGCTTGATCCTGAGCAGGATAGCCTGCTCCTTGACCTCGGCGTCGGTCCGCTTCTTCTTGATGGAAGCCTCGAGCCGCTCGAGCCGCCGCTCGACGACCTCCAGGTCGGCCAGGATCAGCTCCGTCTCGAGGTCGGCGATATCGCGCTTCGGGTTGGGCGCCGAGCCCGTCGCGTCGGCGAAGGACCGGACGACGTGCAGGAGCGCGTCGGCGCTCCGGAACTCCTTGGCGTCCAGCCCCTCGTGCTCTCTCTTGCTGATGCCGGCCAGGTCCACAACCTCGAACGTCGCGTACGTCGTCTTCTTGGGCTTGAAGAGGGTGGTGAGCCGATCCACGCGCTCGTCGGGCACTCTCGCCACGCCCGCGTGCATCTCGCCGCGTGACGCACCGAAGGACGAGGTCGCCACCGAAGAGCCCGTCAGCAGGTTGAACAGCGAGGTCTTGCCGCTCTTGGGAAGCCCGACGAGCCCGATCTTCATGGAGGCCTCATGCTACCATAGGCGCTCTCGTGCTCGAACACCGGCCGCTCGACGTCACAGGCGTCGTCATCTCGCTCGTCCTCGCGGCGCTCTGGGGCGCCAATCCTGTCGCGATCAAGCTGGGGCTCTCCGACGTCGCACCGCTCCGCATGGCCGTCCTGCGCTTCGCCGTCAGCGCCGTCGTGATCTTCCTCTATGCCATGGCGACCGGACGGCGCGACGTGCTCGTGATCCGCAAGGGCGAGAGCGGGCCGATCTGGTCGCTCGGCCTCCTGTTCGTGCTCCAGATCGCCCTGATGAATGTCGGGATCGACCGCACCACGGCGTCGCACGGGGTGATCGTCCTCAACTCCTACGCCGTCCACACCGTCGTGTTCGCACACTTCCTGATTCCCGGCGACCGGCTGACCAGCCGCACGCTGCTGGGCGTGCTCATCGCCTACGGCGGCGTGGTTCTCCTCTTCGCGCCGGGCCTCACGACATCGAGCGGCACGATCGTCGGTGACCTCATCGTCGCGGTCTCCGCGCTGCTCCTGGGCGAGCGCATCGTCTACATCGCCAAGGCCGTCCAGCGGATGGATCCCGTGCGCCTGATGATGTACCAGTCGATCATCGGCAGCGCGGGACTTCTCGCCATGAGCCTCGTGTGGGACGTGGACCGTCCCACGCGCTGGACAGCCGGCCTGCTGCTGTCGATCCTCTACCAGGGCGTGATCATCGGCGGGTTCAACTTCGTCATGAACGCGCAGCTACTCCAGATCTATCGGCCGAGCGCGCTCGCAACCGTGGCGCTCACGACCCCAATCTGGGGCGTGCTGATAGCCGCCGCGATCGGCCGGGAGCCGCTGTCCCTGGAGCTGCTGCTCTCGTCCCTCATGGTAGCCGCGGGCATCGGGCTCACGACCAGGCGCTGAACTCGCCGCGTCACCTCCCGTGACCCTTTCCGTCAGCGCCTGACCGACTCTGCACTCAAAATGCTTGATTGTATGAGGCTCGCCACGGTGGCCTTGCTCTTGCTTTTCCAGGACGGCAGGAGGAATGCCTCGGTGAAACCACTCATGGTCCTGGGCGTCATCAGCGCGCTCGTGCTCAGCGTCGAGGGGCTCTTGGCGCCCCGAAGGCCCAGGCGCCAAGCGCCGAGCGGCAAAGCCATGAACCCCAGCATCGTCACGCTGCAGGAAGTCCTGAAGCACCACGAGGCGCTCCCGCCAACCGCACGGGCATTCTACGAAGGGCTGCTGGCTCACGGCGAGGTCCTGGCCGTGCAGGTGGACTACCTTCCCGATCCCCTGCTCTGGCTCACCACCACGGCGGAACAGGCTCGCTGGATGCGGGAGCAGCACAACGGGGCCGCGGGCCTGGACTCCGTGGTGATGAGCGCGGCCGACGCGCACGACCTGCTGACAGCGATGGGCAATCCAGCTCCTGCCACGCTCCATGAGATTGCCCGGGTGCTTCTCTCCCGGGCTCCTGCTGAGACCCAGAGCCCCGCGGACAGCTCGTAGCAGTCTCAGGACCGGCCGCTCACCGCCATCCTGCCCGTTCCCGACGGAGAATGGGGACGGCAGGACACCTTCTCACCGGGACGGGAAAGGTGAGGGGTAGGGTATCATCGTGTCATGCGGCGCGCGTCCACGTTGTTCCTGCTCCTGGCCGCCGCCTCGGCGTTCATCGCTCAGGCTTCGGCGCAGCAGGCTCCGGCGCAGTCCTCCCTCGACGCCCTCGTCGCGCCGATCTATCAGCAGCTGGCGGGCCTCAGGGGCATAGCCTCGCCCGGCAGCCCTCCCCCCGTCCTGCTGCGCTCCCGAGAGGAGAATCGTCGCTTCATGGAGGCCGAGATGAGCCGCCGCTACTCGCCCGCCCGCATCGAGGCCGAGCGCAAGTCGCTCGTGGCCTGGGGGCTCATCCCGGCGGACTACGATCTGCGCAGCCTCTTCCTCGACCTCATGGAGGAGCAGGTCTCCGCCTACTATGACCCGCGCGGCAAGGTCATGGTGGTGGGCGACTGGCTCCCGCCCGAGCAGCAGCGCGCCGCGCTCGTCCACGAGCTGGCTCACGCCCTCCAGGACCGCGAGATATCACTCGACACCTTCATCTCTCCAGACCCGGGGCGCGGTGACCAGCTCCTGGCGCGCCAGGCCCTGATCGAGGGCGAGGCGGTCGCGCTGAGCATCGACTTCCTCCTGAAGGCGCAGGGCATGGACCTGACCATGCTGCCCGACCTGTCCAACACCCAGGGCCTGATCGCGGCGAGCGCGGGCGGCCCGGTCCTCGGACAGGCGCCGACGTTCCTGCGCGACCTCCTGCTCTTCCCTTATCTCGAGGGCGTCGGGTTCGTGTATCAGTTCCGCAAGTCCCACCCGTGGTCGGCGATGAGCGGCCTGTACCGGGACCCTCCTCGCTCGACGGCGCAGATCATGGAGCCCGCCAAGCGGATCGGTGTCCAGCGTGAAGATCCCGTGCCCGTCGTCCTCCCGGACCTGAGCCGCCTCCTGCCGGGGCAGACCCTCGTGTCCGACGACGAGATGGGCCAGTTCGCGCTGGGGGCCGTGGCAGGGCTGCATCTGGGCGGCATCGAGGGACGGCGCGCAGCCGTCGGCTGGCGCGGCGACCGCTACCAGATCTGGGAAGACAGGGCGGGACGCTTTCTCATCGCCTATCTCGCCCTCATGCGCGACGATCAGGTCGCGGCGACCCTGGCCGGTCACCTCCGCGATAGCCTCACGAGTCGTCACCCTGCGCTTGCCGGCACGATGCGCGTGGGAGCCGGCGGGCTCGCCACCTGGAGCGACGGCGGCCTCGCGTCGCTCGTCGAGCAGCGCGGTAGCCAGGCGCTCCTGCTCGAGCAGCTTCCCGCCGGCGTCATCGAGCAGGTGCGCGAGGCGATCTGGCGCTCTCGCGGCGCGGGCCCGCGGCGGTAGAATACCCGCATGCCGAGTCAGCCCTCGAAGCAGCTCGAGGTCGTGCCGAACCCGCATCCCGACCGGGACTACGAGGTCGCGCTCGAGATCCCGGAATTCACCTGCCTCTGCCCCAGGACCGGCCAGCCGGACTTCGCCACGATCCGCGTCCGATACGTGCCCGATCGTTTCCTCGTGGAGCTCAAGAGCATCAAGCTCTACATCTGGTCCTTCCGGAACGAGGGCGCCTTCCACGAGGACGTGACGAATCGCGTGCTCAACGACTTCGTGACGGCGGCCGCGCCGCGGTGGATGGAGGTCGTGGGGGACTTCGCCGTGCGCGGCGGCATCAAGACCGTCGTGCGCGTCGCGCACGGCAAGCGCCCGGAGATCTGAGCGGGCGCGGGGCTGCCGTGAGCACCGTGCCGATGAAGACGATCCGGCGCCCGTTCCTCACGGCGCGCTGGTCGAACCTCGCGATCCTCACCTACGAGGTGCCGCCGGCTCTGCTCGAGCCGCGCCTGCCGGCGGGGCTCGAGCTCGACAGGCGGAACGGCGCGGCCTTTGCGAGCCTCGTCGCGTTCGATTTCCTCGATACGTGCGTCTGGGGCGCCTCTTGGCCCGGCTTCCGCAACTTCCCCGAGATCAATCTGCGCTTTTATGTCAGGCTTGGACCTCGTCGAGGCGTCGTCTTCATTCGGGAGTTCGTGCCGAAGCCCGCTGTCTCCTGGCTCGCGCGCGCGATCCACAACGAGCCCTACCTGGTCGCGCCGATCGACAGCCGCGTGCGAAGCGACCCGTCGGCGATCGTCACGGTCCGGCGGCTCCGCTGGCACGGCCGCGATCATCACATCGAGGTGGCGGGGCACCAGCCCGCGATCCGGCCCGGAGAGGACAGCGACGAGCACTTCTTCAAGGAGCACCAGTGGGGCTTCGGGCGCGACAGACGCGGCCGCACCCTCGTCTACGAGGTCAGGCATCCGCTCTGGGACCTCTATCCCGTGCGCTCGTGGAGCCTCGACGTCGACTGGGCGTCGGTCTACGGTCCGGCGTGGAGCTGTCTCTCGGGCGTGAAGCCCGCGTCAGTCGTCCTGGCAGCGGGTTCCGCCGTGTCCGTCTACCCGCGCGGCCGCCTCTAGTGCCGGCCCAACTAACTTCGCCAGACTTCGTTCTCGGTCGGCAGCAACCCTCAACGCACACCCACGTACGCCTCGGGCTGCTGCCTCCCTCGGGCCTCGTCTGGCTCGTTGTTTGGCCCGGCACTCTGGGGTCGCGGGCGAGGTTTCGGCGGAACGCGTTGGAGTCCCGCTAGCCGGCTCAGGGCTTTTTCTCCGATCCGGTCGTCTCGATCGTGACGGTGTCTCCCACCAGCAGGAAGACCACCCGGCCGTTCTTGGCCTTGTAGGTCCACTTCTCGACGGGGCCGAGCTTGCTGATGTCGTCGGGCTTGCCCAAGGCCGTCTCGAGCGCGGAGCGCGTCTTGGCGTCCTTAGCTTTGGCGACGATGTCTTCCTTGGTCGGCGGTCCGCAGCTCGAGAGGACGAGAGCCAGGACCATGCAGGACAGGAGCGCGGGAAAGCGTCTCGTCATGTCGTCACCTCCGTGAATGAGCGGCCGGCACTAGGCCGCCAGCGACAATAGCACGACACCGGCCAGCTACAGGAGCACTCCGGGATACCTGGAAAGATTCGTCGGGAAACCCGGGAAGAGCGGGGCCGAGGACGGGACGCCCACGTGCCGGATCGCGACTTCCGCGAAGAGGTCGCGGAAATCGGTGGTGACCGCGAGGTCCCGCCCTTCGAAGAGCTGCTCGCGCGCCAGGCCGGGCCAGCGCCCGTATACCTGCCCGCCCTTGACCGGACCACCCAGCACCAGCATGGCGGTCGCGTGGCCGTGATCGGTGCCCCGGTTGCCGTTCTCTCGCACCGTGCGCCCGAACTCCGACATGGTCAGCACCACCACGTCCGCCATCCGGTCGCCGAGGTCGCGGTAGAGCGCGGCCAGCCCCTGCGAGAACTCGACCAGGCGACTCGCGAGCTGTCCCGTGTCGCTCCCCTGCGCGGCGTGGGTGTCCCAGCCGCCCATGTCGGCGAAGGCCACCTCGAGCCCGACATCGGCCTTGATGAGCTGCGCGATCTGGCTGAGGCTCTCTCCGAACTTCCCGCGAGGGTACCGGGCGCCGTTCTCGGGCTGGAAGCGCTGCGGGTTCGCAGCCTTGAGCATCTTGACGGCATCGAAGGTCTCTCGCCCCGTGCCGAAGAGGATGTCCTTGACGCCCTGCTCGTACATGGCCTCGAAACCGGCCCCGGCATCGACGTCGCCGGCCATGCCCCACCCGCCCTGCTTGACGTCGAAATCAGCCACGCTTCCCATGGCGACGGCGCCGACATCGCCCCGGAGCATGCGCGGCAGCCGGGGGCCCATGGCCACGGCGCGGAACGGAGAGGCTGTGGAGACGGGCGCGGCGCCGAGCCCGCGCGCGAGCCAGCCGTCTTGTGTGATCTTCACACCGGGCGTCCCGGACTCCATGTAGTCCTGGGCGTCGAAGTGCGAGCGCGTCGTGTCCGGCGAGCCGCAGGCGTGGACGAAGGCGAGATGCCTGGCGTCCCAGATCGGCTTGAGCGGCGCCATCGACGGATGCAGCCCGAAGAAACCGTCGAGGTCGATGGTGCCCTCGCTGCCGCCAGCGGTCGGCCGGCCGATGGCAATGCTGCTGCGCGAGCTGTAGTAGCCGGGATCGCCGTGCGGCACCACCATGGTCAGCCCGTCCACGGCCCCGCGCTGGAAGATCGCGACCAGGATCTTCGGTCGCGGGCCCGTGCCATGGGCGGAGGCCGCGCGCACGAGGAAGCGCGGGACGGAGCCCAGGCCGAGCAGGGCCAGGGCCCCGCCTTTCATGAAGGAGCGGCGCGTGCATCTGCAGTCCACGGCCCTACCTCCTCTGGAACTCGGGCGAGCCCAGCACCAGCGCCGCCAGCTTGTCCACGTCGGCATTCGCCGGCGCGCGGCCGGCCGCCAGGATCCGGTCATCCGGCGTGGCACGGATGAGCTCCGGATTGTCGAGCTGGGCCGCGAGCACGGCCCGCGTCTCCGGTCTCACCTGACCCTGGAGCAGCGAGCCCAGCAGCGCGTCGAGGATCTGGCCGGGCTTCTGCCTGTCGTCGGCGCCCACGACGCGCGCGATATCCACCCTGACCCCCGGAATGCGGTTCTGGGCGAGGACGAGCGCGAAGTTCAGGCGGCTCAACAGCGCGCCGGCATTGACCCACGCCTCGGCCACGTCGGGGTAGCCCGTGGGCGGCTGCCGCTGGTAGAGGGGTTCGCCGAGCTTGGCTACCTGCATGGCCAGCGCCAATGCACCCCCGACCTGCTGGCTGCCGGGCTCGCCCGGAGGCGCGAGCTCGGCCCCGGCGGCCCGGACCGCGCTCGCCACGAGCTCCATCGGCTTCTTGATCTTGGCCCGGTAGGCCTCCTGCGAGAAGAACTCGGGCGACGAGATGATCGTCGCCATCACCTGGCGTATGTCACCGTCCGTGTCGCGAAAGGTCCTGGCCGCGCGCTCGACCAGGGCCGGCGGCGGGTCGTCGCTCACGAAGCGCCGCGCGAGCTTGGTCGCGATGAACCTGGCCGTGGCCGGATGGCGCGAGAGGATGCCGATGACGTGGACGCCGTCGTGCTCGCCGCCATAGGCCGGCAGCACCTGGCCGAGCACGCGCTTGCCGCCCTGGTCATGCGCGCCCGGCTGGAACCGGAAGGTCCCGCGCTCGCGCGGCCGCTCGATGGTCCAGCCGGTGAAGGCGCGCGCCACCTCGACCACGTCCTGCTGCGTGTAGCCGCCGTCCACGCCGAGCGTGTGCAGCTCCATGATCTCGCGGGCGTAATTCTCGTTGAGTCCCATCGTGCGGCCCTTGTTCGGGCCGAAGGGCATGACGAGGCCGACCCTGGTGGACATCCAGTTGTCGAGATAGAAGAGCATGGCCGGGTGCCGCGCCGTCGCCAGGAGCAGGTCGCGGAACTTGCCGAGCGCGTAGGGCCGGATCGCCGTGCGCTCGTAGTCGGCCACCATCCACTTCACCGCGCCCTTGCGGGCGTCCACGTTGAAGTGGTTGAACCAGAAGTCCGTCATCACTTCCTCGAGCTGACGCTCCGAGAGCACGGCGCGAGCGAGCTTGGCCGCCTGGAGCTCGGCCGGGATGCGGAAGGGGCGCCTCTCGGGCGGCGCCACGACACGTATCTCCTGCGGGCTCATCTCCCCCGACTGGACCTTCGCGAGGACCTTCGGGTCGGGCTCGGGGAAGCTCTGGATGAGCTCGGGCACCGGCCTGGTCAACGTCGGAAAGGCTTCGAGGGCCGCCTGGGCCTGGTCGTCGGGGATGCGCGCCGGCTCGAGCTGGCGCTCGATCCAGCGCTCGAGCCCCATCCGTCGCACGCGCTCGACATCACCCGGGCGCGGGCCATAGCCCAGCCGGTTCAACGCGTGGAGAATCTGCTGGTCCTCGGTGAGCGTGGCCTTGGAAAGCATGATGCGCACGGCGGCAGGCGGTCCCGGAGGAACGGCATGCACGGCAGGCGCGGGAGCCGGCTTGTTGAGCGGAGCCTGCGAGCAGGCCGCCGTCGCCAGAACGGCTGCGGTGACAAGAGACAAGTTGCCGATGCGTGCTCTCATGGGGTCTTCCCGCCCATAGGACGACGAGGTGTATCTCTCTGTTTACACTCCTGCAGGCATCCTATCAAAGATCGCCGTACGCGGACCAGCCTCCGTCGGCCGTCAGGATCTCCCCGGTGATGAACGATGAGGCAGGCGAGGCAAGAAACACCGCAACCTCCCCTATTTTCTCTGGAGTGCCGATACGCCCCATGGGGGTTCGCCGGGCGAGCTTGTCCCGGTCAAGGATGCCCGTGGCGCTGAGACTCGTGATGAACTCGGTCTCGACATAGCCCGGGGCTATCGCGTTGACACGCACACCGCGAACCGCCCACTCGATGGCCATGACCTTGGTCATCATGTTGAGCCCGGCCTTGGACACGCAGTAGGCGAGGCGATGGGGGAAGGGCACCGTGCCGTTCATGCTACTGACGTGGATGACGAGAATGTCCACCCGGCCGGCGAAGGCCTGCCGCGCCTCGCGTGCGAGGCGGCGCACTTCGTCCGTGAGCGAGAGATCGGCGGCGATGGGGACGGCCGCCGGGCCCAGCTCGCGCGCCGTGCGCGCGCAATCCGCGGCGTTTCGCGAGTTCACGATGACGCGCGCGCCCTCCCGCACGTACGCCCGCGCGATACCGAGACCGATGCCCTTGGTCGATCCGGTGACGATGGCGGTCTTGCCCTGGAGCCTGCCGTCCATCACCGTGTGACGTCTTTGAGGAAGCCGTCCGCGGCACGGCTGAAGGCGCATTCCTGAACGAACCGGCCGTCGCCGTGGGCCGAGGCCCCGTGGAGGGAGAGGCTCCGCATGCGCCTGGGGGACCGCATGGCAAGCTCCATGAGCCGAGACCCTTTCCATTCGACAGGCGCGCGCTATGAGGTGACGACAACGACCTTGATGGACTCGGGCGAGCGGTGGGCGGCGAAAGCCTCCTGGAGCTGGTCGAGCGGGACGCGGTGGGTGACGAGACGATCGACCGCCACCGCGCCCGCGGACAGGAGCCGGACCGCCTCGGGAAACTCCTGCTGGTAGATCATGGAGCCGATGATCCGGAGCTCTCGGCGAACCACGCCAAAGAAGTTGACGGTCGAGGCTTCGTGGGGCAGCCCGGTCAGGACGATCCGCCCGGCGGGGCGAGCCAGATCGAGCGCCTGCTCGACGGCCGCCCCGGTGCCGGCCGTCTCGATCACGAGGTCCACGCCCTCGCGGTCCGAAAAAGCGCGCGCTGCATCGGGCGCGCCGCCCGAGCCCGTGGTCGTGAACTCGTCCGCACCCAGCGCCTCCGCCAGCTCCCGCCGCCGGTCAGTGCGCCCGACGGCCAGCACCCTGACCCCCTTGGCCTTGAGGATCTGGATGGCGAGGAGCCCGAGCGCTCCCACACCCACGACAGCCGCCGTCTCGCCGCTTCGGGCCTCACTGCGACCCACGGCGCGCACGACCACGGCCAGGGGCTCCGCCAGGATGAGCTGGTCGGCGCTCATCTCGGGAGGAGCCGGCCAGCAGCATCGGGCCGGCAGCCTCACCTGCTCGGCGAAGCCGCCATCCACGTCGATGCCGATGGCCGTCCGCGAAAGGCAGAGGTTGCGGTTGCCTTCGCGGCAGAGGGGGCAGGCTTCGCAGGAGTAGTTGGGCTCGATGGCGACCTTCTCGCCCGCCCGGACATTGCTGACGCCGGGACCGACCCGTACGACTTCCCCGATGAACTCGTGGCCCATGACCCGGGGATAGTCCACGCGCCGGTCGCCGTTCCAGATGCGGTAATCGGTGCCGCAGAGGCCGGAGGCCGACACGTGGACGACTGCCTCGCCGGGGCCGGGCGCAAGCAGGGGGCGAGCCTCGATCCGCACGTCCCGGGACCCGTGAAGCGCGGCAGCGCGCATGCCGCACATCCTATCGGCTGTTCCCGATCACGGCAAGGCGGTCGGCTTCGGAGCGCGCGGCCACCGAGACGTCGGCGCCGGCCTCGGCCAGCGCCAGGGTCATCGCGCGGCCGAGGCCCCGGCTGGCACCGGTGACGATGGCGACCTTGCCTACTCGTAGAGCGAGTCGAGCGCGGCCCGGTACTTCTCGCTGATCACCTTGCGCTTGACCTTGAGCGTCGGCGTGAGCCCACCGTTCTCGACCGAGAAGTCCTCCGGCAGGACCATGAATTTCTTGACCTTGGCATAGGACTGGAGCTCGGAGTTCTTCTCATCCACGGTGCGCTGGACGCGCTCGAGGACTTTCGGATGCTTGACCAGGACGGACGGGTCGGCGGCTAGGATACCGTGCTCGCGCGCGAACTTTGCGAGCTCCTCAGGATTGAGCGTGATGAGCGCGACCGGATAGGGCCGCCGGTCGCCGTGGACCATGGCCTGGCTGACGAACGAGTCGGCCTTGAACAGGTTCTCGATGTTCTGGGGCGCGATGTTCATGCCGCCGGCCGTGACGATGAGGTCCTTCTTCCGATCCGTGATAAAGAGGAAGCCGTCCTCGTCGAAGCGGCCGATGTCCCCCGTGGCGAACCAGCCGTCGGCCAGGAACACCTCACGCGTGGCGTCGGCCTTCTTGAAGTAGCCCTTGGCGATGTTACCGCCGCGGGCGAGGATCTCGCCGTCGGGAGCGATCTTGACCTCGACGCCAGGCAGAGGCATCCCGACTGAGCCGAACTTGAAGGCGTCCTCGCGGTTGTTGGTGAGCACCGGGCAGGTCTCGGTGAGACCATAGCCCTCGAGGATCAGGATCCCGGCCGCGTGGAAGAACTCGGCGATATGGCGGGAGAGCGGCGCCCCACCCGAGACGGCGAACCGCAGCCGGCCGCCGAGCGCCGCGTGCATCTTCGAAAACACCAGCGTGTGAGCGATCTTGTACTTCAGCGCGAGCCCTGCGGGCACGGGGCGCTTGGCCTGCTTGAGCCGCGACACCTCCTTGCCGACCCCGACGGCCCACCAGAAGATCCTGCGCTTGAGCGGTGATTCGCCGTCGGCCTTGGCCAGGGCGCCGGCGTAGACCTTCTCGAACACCCGCGGCACGCTGCAGATGAAGTGCGGGTGGGTCTCGGGCAGGTTGTCGCGAAGCTTGTCGATGCTCTCGGCGAAGGCCGTACACAGTCCCCGGTGGACTCCGATGAAGGACTCGAGCCGCGCGAAGGAATGAGCCAGAGGCAGGAAGAGGAGATGGACGTCCCCCTCGGCGATGCTCGTCGTCTGGGCCGCCGATTCGAGGGCAGAGATGTGGTTCCCGTGGGTCTGGACGACGCCCTTGGGCGGTCCCGTGGTTCCCGACGTGTAGACGATGGTGGCGACGTCGTCCGGCGTGGTGTCCGCCACCCGGCTGGCCAGCTCGGTCTTGAGCGACTCGGCCCGCTCGCGCCCCAGGCGCCGCAGGGCATCCCAGGTGAAGAGGCGCGGCGACGGCTCCTTGCCCTCGTAGCCCTGGATGACGATGATCTGCTCGAGACCGGGCATGGCGCTGTCGACCTCGAGGACTTTCGCGAGCTGCGTCGGATCCTCGACGATCAGGGTCCTGACGCCCGCGTCGTTGACGATGTACTGGATGAGGTCCGGCGGGTAGCTCGGGTAAATCGGGATGGTCACGCAGCCGGCGGTGAACACGGCGAAGTCGGCCTGCACCCACTCGGCGCGGCTGGCGGACAGAATACCGACTGCCTCCCCGCGCCGGCGCCCGAGCGCGACGAGCCCGGCCGAGATCTCGCGGACGATCTCCCCGACCTCGCGCCACGTCAGCGTCTTCCACGCGCCCCGGTGCTTGAGCTGCTGGGCGGGCTTCGCGGCGCTGCGCTCGACCCTGTTCCAGAACATCTGTGCCAGCGTCTGATCAGCCATGGCGACTCTCCCTCACGGCGATGGGTGGAGCTGCATCCTCAGCTCTTTTCGCAGGATCTTTCCTATCGGGCTCGTGGGCAGCGAGGAGACGCTCCGGACTTCCTTCGGGCTCTTGTACTTGGCGAGCCGCGTCTGGCAGAACTCGATGAGCCCGCCGCTCGTCGCGCTCTCGCCGGACCGGAGCACGACGAAGGCCAGGATCTCCTCGCCCATCAGGGGGTCCGGCATGCCGACCACGGCGGCTTCGACGACCTTCGGATGGGCGTCGAGCGCTTCCTCCACGTCGCGCGGGTAGATGTTGAAGCCGCCGCGAATGATCAGGTCCTTCTTCCGCTCGACGATGTAGAGAAAGCCGTCGCCGAGCCTGGCAAGCGTCATCGCGTCTTGGGGCAGATGTCCCCGAGCGCGGCCAGCCGGGCACCCGGAGTCGGGTGAGTCTTGAGCCACTGGGACCAGCCTGGCGTCAGACGCTCGAGGTCGAGGCGCTCGATGAGGTTCATCACGCTCGCGCACCCACGTCCAGGCGTGCCGGGAAGCTTGTCGAGGAGCGTGACCGCGAAGCGATCCGCGGCCAGCTCCTCGTCACGGTCATAGGCGCGATGGCGCATGGCGGTTCCCTCGTCGCTCGGCTGTATTGCGGGCGCGTCTTCCTCGGCCTTTCGGCGGGCCGCGCGATTCGCGACGTGCCCCAGCTGGACATGGCCCAGCTCGTGCGCCAGGGCTGTCCGAAGCTCGTCCTCGTCGAGGCTGCGGAGAGCTCCTGTCGTGACTTCGAGGGCGAACTTGCACCGCGGATGCGGGCCGACGCCGACATCTATCCTCCGGAGCTGCCAGACCCCGAGCGCCAGGGCGCAGCCGTCTCTCGGGCTGAGCCAGATTCCGGATGCCGGCAACAGGGGTGCCAGAGCCTCCCGAACCTTGGCCTCCTCGGGCCCGGTCGGGCCGCGAAGGACAAGCTTTCGACCGGAGGCGCAACCAGTTACGAGGGCGAGACACAGGGTCAGCAGGAGCACAAGTCGCATCAGCCTCTTTCTTTCAATTACTTACGTGGGGCTTGGGGCGGCCAGACTCGTATACCACGGTGTCTATAACGCGACGCAACAAAACTCTTGACACGCTAGACGCACCGCGTTAGGCTTGGACACGTGGAAGGGCCCCGCCGGGGCTCCGATGGATTCGATGGCCGATCAAGTGATGTCAAGGAGGATCGCGGTGATGACGACGACGATGCAGGGAAACGAGATGTTCGCTCACGCGACGGGCCGGGCCGTGGAAGCTCTCTCCATGGTCGCCGAGGCCAACCAGAAGATCCTCCGCGACCTGGTGGACCTTTCCGCCAGCACGGCCAAGGAAGGCGTCCGGCTGTACGCGGAGCTGCAGTCCTCGGCGGTGGAGGCGCTCAAGGAGGGGCAGGATTACCTGCTCCGCCGCCAGGCCGAGATCCAGGACGCGCCGCGGGATCCCTTCGCCTTCTACCAGAAGGGCGTGCTCGAGTCCGTCGAGGGCGCACAGAAGACCTTCAAGATCTTCGAGGCCAACGCCCAGGCGATGACGCGCTCCGCGGAGCGTCTGCAGGCGACGGCGGAGCAGACCGGCAAGGAGATCCAGGCGACGTTCGCCCAGGTCGCCGGCAAGGTGAAGTCGATCTACTCGCCGCTCGACTAGGAGGGACCACCGAGAACGCAGCGCTCACGGGCCGGGCCCGGAGGCCCGGCCCGTGATCATTTCTCCTTCCGCTTCTCCAACCGGTCCTCGAGCGTCTTCAGCTGCTCGCGCAGCGAGGTGACTTCCTGGCGCAGAGCCTCGGAGTCCTGCGCCGTCTCGGCCTTCTTCTCGGCCTTCGAGTCGGGCGGCGGGACAGGCAGCCAGCCCGCGCGCGATCCCCATTCCCGGAGGACACGGTCGGCCTCGCGCTGGCTCGTCATCAGCCCCTCCAGGCTCGACCTCAGCTGCTTCTGCACGAAGTCCTGCCAGGCCTCGCCGTGCTTGATGAGCTGGTGGAGGAAGGCGGTTGGCAGGCCGGCGCGGTGGCTGCGCTCGTTCTCCAGGATGATCTGGGCCAGCGTCACCGAGGTCAGGTCCTCGCCCGTCGAGACGTCGACGACGGAGATCTCCTTGCCGGCGCGGATGAGCTCCTCGAGCTCCTCGAGCGTGACATAGCGGCTCTCCTGCGTGTCATAGAGCTTGCGGTTCGAGTAGCGCTTGATCACGTACGACATGCCTGGAGTCTAACACTCCGCGTCAACGGCCTCAAGGAGCCATCCTGGGCGTTCTGCTATACTCTCGCTCCGGATCGAGACCCCGCGCTTCTCCGCAATGAGGAGGACCCGTTATGCAGCTCAAGGGACGCACGGCTCTGGTCACAGGCGCCTCCCGCGGCATCGGACGATCGATCGCCCTCGCGCTGGCGGAAGAGGGCGCCGACGTGGCGGTCAACTACGTGTCGAGCGAGGGACCCGCCAAGCAGGTCGTCGAGCAGATCCACAAGATGGGCCGGAAGAGTATCCTCGCCCAGGCCGACGTCGCCGACTATCCCGACACCTACCGCATGGCACAGGACGTCCTCAAGGAGTTCGGCCACCTCGACATCCTCATCAACAATGCCGGGATCAACTCGGACAAGACATTCGTCAAGATGGACCATGCCTCGTGGCGGAAGGTGCTGGCGATCAATCTGGATGGCGTCCTCAACTGCACCAAGGTCTTCATCGACCAGATGCTCAAGCAAGGGTGGGGACGCGTCGTCAACATCACGTCGGTCATCGGCCAGATCGGCAACTTCGGACAGGCCAACTACGCAGCGTCCAAGGCCGGCGTGGCTGCGCTGACAAAGTCGCTCGCCAAGGAGCTCGCGGCCAAGGGCATCACGATCAACGCGGTGGCACCGGGCTTCATCGAGACGGAGATGGTATCGGCCATTCCGGAGAAGGTGCAGCAAAAGCTCCTCGGTCAGATTCCGATGGGTCGGTTCGGAAAGGCCGACGAAGTGTCGCGAGCCTGCGTGTATCTCTGCTCGAGCGACGGCGACTACATCACCGGCGCCGAGCTCAGCATCAACGGCGGGCTGTTCATGTAGGAAACCCCGCACGGCGGGGACTGAATCAGTTCCTTGCGGGGCTTGCCAGGCCGAGCGCCGTGACCCCGAGCATCGACGCCACGGCGGCGCCCTGCGCGGCCCATGCCCATGGCGCCAGTATCCAGAGTGCGAAGGCCCCCACCGCCTGGCGCGATGTCTCCTCGTAGTCCACGCGGGTCTTCGACGGCATCACCAGCGCCTCGCCGATCAGGACTTCCTCCCCCCGCTGGTTGGTGCAGACGGTCCTGAGCCGCACGCGGTTCCGCTCGCGGCTGGTCTCGATGACCTCGACACGTGCTGTGATGGCGTCGTTGAACTTGACGGGCTTGAGGAACTTGAGGTCCTGCGAGAGATAGATGGCGCCCGGGCCCGGCAGCCGGGTCCCGATCACCGCCGAGATGAGTCCCGCCGTCCAGATCCCGGGCGCGATGGGCTCCCTGAACATCGTCGAGGCGGCGTACTCGCGGTCCGAGTGAATCGGGTTGTAGTCTCCGACGGCATCGACGAACTCCGCGATGTCCCTGGCGGCGACCCGCCGCATCAGCTTCGCGCTGTCCCCAACCTGGATGCTGTCGACCGTCATGCCGATCATGTGCGCTCCTTTCGGATGGCGGCGGCCACCTCCTCCAGCCGCCTGAGCACCGCGTCGATGCGATCCTCCACGCCTTCGACCTTCTCCTCGAGCGCAATGATCTGCTTGGCTATGCCCACGACCTGGCTGCGCGACGGGACGCCCAGAGCTGCCAGCGTCGCCTCGATGTGCTGCTCGGCGGCCTTCTTCACGGGCCCTGCCTGGTTGAGAAAGCCCTCGAGCTGCTTGCCCATGGCCTGGGCGAAGTTCTCCGTGCCCATGGCCTGCTCGAGGACCTTCGACCACGCCGCGATCCACTGATCGAGAAACTGCTTCCACTGGGTCATGAGATCGGGCGACGGCTGGCCCTGGGTCATGACCCTGGACCAGGCTTGCATGCCCTGATCCATGAAGGGCCGCCAGAAGGCCTGCGGGTCCGGCGCCTGCCCCTGCCCCGCCATCTTGAGCCAGGCCTGGGTGCCCTCCTCCACTTGCTTCTTCCAGAGGTCGAAGAGCTGCTGGGCGCTCGTTTGGTCTGCCATGGGATGCCCTCCTACGACCGCGCCTCGAGCCACGAGGCGACCTTGGGCCAGCAGTGCACCGATGCCCCGCGCCCGGCTATGAGCGAGATATGGCCGCCCGGCAGCTCGACGTACTCCGTGTCGGCGCTGCTCACCGCGTGAATCAGCGGCCGCACACAGCCCGGCGGAGCGATATTGTCCTCCTTGGCCCCGACCGCCAGGACCGGGCAGCTGATGCTCTCGAGCCACACGGGGCGTCCGGCCATGGTCAGCGCGCCCTTGATCAGCCGGTTCTGCTGATAGAACTCCTTCACCCACTGGCGGAAGAACTCGCCGGGAAATGGCAGGTACTCGTTGGCCCACTTGTTCAGCGCGTTGAAGCCGGCGACGTAGTCCGGGTTCCAGAGATTCCACCAGAGGTTCAGATTGGTCGACACGTCCATGGTCGGCTTGAGCAGCTTGAAGCCCATCTTGACCATGTCCGCCGGGATCGCGCCCAGCGTGTCCACGTACTTGTCCACGTCGAAGAAGCGGGGGTCGAGCCAGAGGCCGAAGAGACCGACCTGCGAGAAGTCGATGGGACCGGCCATGTCGATGTAGTTCTTGAGGGGGAACTCGGGCGTGCTGCCGAGCCAGGAGACGGACAGTGGCGCGCCCATGCAGTAGCCGAGCACCGACAGCTCCTTCGCCCCGGAGGCCTCGAGCGCCTTCTGCGCCATGCGAGGGAGGATCTTCGTGACCGCATATTCGAGTGTGAGGTCGTTGTCCTCCGGGCCGAAGACGCCCCAGTCCATGAGGAAAAAGTCGAAGCCTCGGTCCGTCATGTGCTCGATGAACGAGCCGTTGTGCATGAGGTCGAAGATGTAGGGACGGCTGATGCCGAGATTGGGGACGAAGAGCAACGGGGTCTTGATCGTGCGCTTGGAGGCGTAGCGCCAGAGCCGCGACTTGTTCTTCCGATAGATCTCCTCGCGGGGCGTGGGCCCGACCTCGGGTTCTCTGGGGGTCATGACCATCTCGCTGAAGTGCTTCATGCGCAAGGAATTGCGCTTCAGCTCCTCGCGCCACCTGGCCAGCACCTCGGGCGACATCGTCGGCATCTCGGGCACCATCGTGAACAGTTCGTCTTTCATGGACCCTCCATCTCTATGCTACGTCGGGTTGACGCCTCGCGTCAACGAAATAGAAACGACGACATCATGCCTGAGATTGGCCCCGCCGCGCCCCGTGGAGCAGCGGATCAGCGCTTTCGCCGGCTGCCGAAGAAGCCGCCCCTCGGGCGCGCATGGGCGTGCCAGTGGTCGGGGATGTTGCGCATGTGATCGTCGACATAGTGGTCGCCAACCTGGACGCTCGCGACGTCGTGGAGGCGCGCATGCATGTGCTCGAGATGCTCGGACGGCAGCGCCGTGCCGTGCCAGCGCCAGACCACCATCGGCACGTCGCACACGTCGCACTCGGCGATCCAGCAGATGTCGTCCTCGTGATACCAGGGTGTGATGCGGGCCGCGCGGCAGAGCTCGCAGTTCGCGATTCGGGTGAGCTCGCTCGTCTGGGCCGTCATGCGCGGCGTCGATCGCGACCCTCATCCCGACTCTCTCGCGCGCCGGGCACAGCGAGAGAGTCGGGGTGAGCAGGAGGGCTAGACCTGGAAGAGACTGCTGATCTTCATGGCCAGGCCCATGTCGCCCTTGAGCTTCAGCTTGCCCGACATGAACGCCATCTGCCCATTGAGCTTGCCGCCGATCATGTCGAGCCAGTCCTGCGAGGCCATCGTGACCGTCAGGTCCGCGGCGGGCGCCGGCCCCGACGTGACGGTGCAGGTGCCATCCTTGATCACGGCGTGCCACGTGCCGCCGTCGTCACCGCCGATCTCGTACTGGATGGTCTTGTTGAGGCCCACGGCATTCGCCGCCTTGAACTTGGAAGGCATCAGGTCGAATGTCTCTTTCACGCTCGGCATAGAGCCTCCTTGTGGTGCGATCTAGAAAGTGAAAAGATCCATCCCGCCAGTCACGGTCAGCACCGCTCCCGTGATGTAGCGGGCACGTTCCGAGCAGAGGAACGCGATGGCGCTCGCGACATCCTCGGGCTGGCCTTCCACCTGCATCGCCACTCGCTTGACCATGCGCTCGTAGAGCGGCGAGAGGTTGGCGTTGGGCCCGATGATGCCCGGCGCGATGACGTTCGAGGTGATCCCGTAGCGTGCTCCCTCCAGCGCCACCGACTTGGCGAAGCCCACCAGCCCCATCTTGCCGGTCGAGTACGCAGTCTGCCCGAAGCCGCCCATCAACCCCGCGATGGAGGCCATGCAGACGACGCGCCCCCACTTGCGCTCGCGCATCCCCGGGAACACCAGCTTGGTCACATTGTACGTACCGGTGAGATTGATCCCCAGGTTGGTGTCCCAGTCGCCGTCCTGCATGTCCTTGAGCTGACCCATGGTATAGATGAAGCCGGCATTGTTCACGCAGATGTCCACGGCACCGATCTCGCCCTGGGCCCTGGCCAGGACCCCGGCCAGCTGGGTACGGTTGGTGATGTCGGCCGCGTAGCCGCCCGCGAGGCCGCCCCTGTCACAGATCTCCTTGGCGGTCTCGTCGGCACCCTCGGCATTGAGGTCCAGAACGATGACCTTGCAGCCCTCGGCGGCAAGCGTCAGGCAGTCGGCCTTGCCGAGGCTCCGCGCCCCGCCGGTGACGAGAGCCACGCGGCCCTTGATGCCGAGGTCCATGATTATTTGCCCTTGAACTGGGCCGGACGCTTCTGGAAGAAGGCCTGGATGCCTTCGCTCGCGTCCTCGGTCTTCAAGACCTTCTCGAAAGCGCGCAGCTCGACCTCGATCGCCTGGTCGATCGGCGCCTGGATCCCGTCGTCCACCGCCTCGATGATGAGGCGCGAGGCGATGGGCGGTCGCTTCGCGATCTCGCGCGCGAGTGACTTGGCGTCGTTGAGCGTTTCGCCCTCCTTGGAGAGACGATTGACCAGGCCGATCCGGTAGCACTCTTGAGCCGGGATCTGGGTGCCGAGGATCAGGTGCTCGAGCGCGAGCCCCCGTCCGATCAGCCGCGGAAACCGCTGCGTGCCGCCGTAGCCGGGGATGATGCCGAGGTTGGACTCCGTCTGGCCCATCCGCGCCGACTCCTTGAGGATCCGGATGTGACAGGCCATCGAGATCTCGCAGCCGCCGCCCAGCGCGTGGCCGTTGATGGCCGCGATGACAGGCTTCGAGAAGCGCTCGATGCGGCGGAGCACTGCATTGCCGAAGCGCAGGAAGGACGCCACGTCCGGCCCGGAGAAGGCGGAGCCGAGATCGGCGCCCGCGCAGAAGATCTTGTCCCCCGCGCCCGTGATGATGAGGCACTTCACGGCAGCGTCGGATTCCAGCTCCGAGAGGATCGCGTGCAGCTCCTTCATCAGTGCCTCGCTGATCGCGTTCGCGGGCGGGCGGTTGAGGGTGACCACCGCGATCGCCTCTTCGCGGCTCAGGATCATGGTCTCGTACGGCATCGATGACCTCCTCTTTCAGGAAGTGACGGCGACGCCCAGGAGAAAGATCTCGGCGACCTGGGAGGCGGTGTCGGTGAGCCGGTAGCCACGCTTCCCGAGCACCCAGGAGGTCGCCATCTGGTCCATGGCGCCGAAGAGCATCTTGGTGGCGATCTTGATGGGCAGGCCTGGGCGAAAGCGGCCCTGCGCGACGCCCTCCTCGAGCACCGAGCCGATCAGGGCGAAGTACGCGCCGATCTCCTGGCTGGAGGCGCCGCGGAAGAACTTCTGGCCCTGGCGCAGCTCGACCTGCACTACCTCGGCCAGCTCCGGGTTGCCCTCGAGCATCAAGAAGTGCAGCGCGACGAGGCGCCGGACCTTGGCGACCGCGTCGGGCTCGTCCGCGATGGCCTTGCGCAGGCTCCCCACGAACTCGGCCATCTTGTCGCGGAACAGCGTGACGAGGATGTCGTCCTTTGTCTTGAAGTACAGGTAGATGGTGCCCGCGGCTATGCCGGCTTCCTGGGCGATGTCCGAGACGCGGGAGTTGTAGTAGCCCCGACGGGCGAAGACCCGTACGGCGGCCTCGATGATCTGCTGGGGCTTGTCGGGATCACGCATGGTGGCTGACTGAACCGCCGTTCATTCTATGCGCGGCTCAGGGGCCAGTCAATCCGATTGTGGCTCAGCGGCGGGCGAGCAGCGAGTCGACGAAGGAGCGAATGCGGACGAAGTCGTCCACGGATAGGTTGGCGAAGACCAGCACGGCGCCGCGCGCGTCCACTTCCCACACGACGGCGCCGAGGCTCATGGACCCCTGGCCATCCGTGGGTGTCAGCGCCACGGCCACCATGTCACCCGGCGTGAGCCGCTTGTCCGTGCTGACGCGCGCGCCGACCGCGGAGAGATCCAGGGTGCGGCCCTTGCTCGTCGTGTCGTGCCCTTGGATCTGGATGGGCAGCTCGATGCCCACGCGCTCGGCCCGCCGGCGAAGATCCCAGGTGGGCACGAAGGCCTTGATCCGCTGCGCCACCTCGGACGGCAGCCGGCCGAAGTCCACGCCGATGCCGCCCGGATCGCGCCGCACGACCGCCGCCGCGATGTCGAACTCACCCGCCTCACGCGGGAGCGTGACTCGGAGCCTGACGGCGTCGCCCACGGCCACGTCCGCGTTCACGCGGAGCTTCATGCCCGAGAGGCTCACGTCGATGACCTCGCCCGTCACGAGCCGGCCGTCGGACGATTCCACGATGGCGGCCCACGGCACGACGACGCGAGGATTTCTCCTGCGCTCTCGCTCCGTCGGCGGTTTCACCGCTGCATGGGACCCCGTCTTTGGCGAGGGACTCATAGCTCAGTACCCTGACCGCCTTGGGCTCACCTGTCAAGTTTCCAGGCGAGATCTGCCTTGACCCCTCCTGGAGCGGCGCGTACGATGCCGACGCATGTCCCTCAACTATCGAATCGGCATCATGCCCGGCCCGTGGCCGCCGGGAAGGGAGAGCGGAGATTTTCTCTTCGCCCTCGCCGCCTTCTGCGAGACGAGCGACATCGACTCGATCTGGCTGTCCGATAGGCTCTCTTCCGCCGTGCCGGTGCCGGAGGTATGACCTCGTTGGCCGCCATCGCCGCCCGAACGCAGAAGCTCAAGTTCGGCCCCAGCGTGCTAGTCCTGCCGTATCGGAACCCGGTCGTGGCGGCCAAGGAGATGGCCACCATCGACTGGCTGTCGCGTGGGCGGCTCTTCCCGGCCGTCGGCGTGGGCGTGGAGCTGCCGCGCGAATTCGACGCCTCGGGCGTGCCGTTCAAGGAGCGCGGCCGTCGAACCGACGAGGCCATCCGCATCGTGCGCCTCCTCTGGACCCAGGACGAGGTGACCTATCAGGGCGAGTTTTTCACCCTCGATCGCGTGACCGTGTTCCCCAAGCCGTGGCAGCATCCGCCACCCATATGGATCGGCGGCAAGAGCGAGGCCGCCCAGAGGCGCGCGGGCCGCCTCGGCGACGGCTGGATCCCGTCCTTCATCACGCCCGAGGAATTCCGCACGGGAGTCCAGCAGGTGCAGGAGTTTGCCGCGGCGGAGAAGCGGGACGTGCCGGAGGATCACTTCGGCACCCTGATCAACTACGCGGTGGCCGAGTCACCTGCGGCGGCATGCGTCATGGCCGAGCCCTATGTTCCGCGGGGACGCGTGGACGAGGCGACCATGCGCGCGTGCACGGCCTTTGGCCCCGTCGAGGTCCTCGCGGGACGAATCGACGAGTACGTCGAGGGCGGCGGCTCCAAGTTCATCCTCCGCCCCCTCTGCCCGCCCGAGCGCATGCTGGATCAGCTGGCCCTGGCGGCCGAGCACGTCATCCCCGAATACCACCGCCGCTCGGACTCCAAAGCTCCCTAGCTTCGCCCCAGGATGTCGGCGAGGAGGGCGGGATCGATGTTGCCGCCCGAGAGCACGATGCCCACACGGGAGCCCTTGGGCATGGGGAGCTTACCCGCGAGCACAGCGGCGGCGGGCACGGCGCCCGTCGGCTCCACGAGGAGCTTGCAGCGCAGCAGCAGGAAGCGCACCGCCTCCTCGATCTCCTGGTCGGAGACCAGGAGCACGTCGGTGAGATTCCGCTTGTTGATCGGAAACGTGAGCGCGCCCGGCGAGAGATTGCGGATGCCGTCTGCGATCGTGGGAGGCGGGGCGATGCTCACGCGCAGGCCCTTCCTGAAGGACAGGTACGTGTCGTTGGCCGACTCGGCCTCGACGCCATAGATCTTCATCGCGGGACGGAGCGCCCTGGCCACCGTGCTGCAGCCGGCCATGAGTCCCCCGCCGCCCATCGGCGTGAGCAGCGCGTCGAGGTCTTCCGCCTCCTCCATCAGCTCCAGCGCGGCCGTTCCCTGTCCCGCCATGATGGCCGGATCGTCATAGGGCGGCACCAGGATGCGCCCGGTCTTCGCGACGAGGTCCCTGGCCCGCGCCTCGCGGTCCTCGGTCTGCCTGTCGTAGAAGACCACCTCGGCGCCATAGCCCCGCGTGGCGCTGATCTTGAGCGCCGGCGCATCGGTCGGCATCAGGATGATGGCCGAGACGCCCGTGATCCTGGCCGCTAGCGCCACGCCCTGGGCGTGATTGCCGGACGAGAAGCCCACGACGCCGCGCTTCCGCTCCTCGTCCGTGACGGTCAAGAGCTTGTTGAGCGCGCCCCGGATCTTGAAGGCGCCCGCCCGCTGGAGATTCTCGCACTTGAAATGGACGTGGTGACCGGACGCCTCGTCGAACGAGCGGCTCGTGATGACCGGAGTCCGGTGAACGTGGCCCTTGAGCCGACGCGCCGCCTCCCTGATATCGTCGATCGTGATGCCGCTCATGCCGCGATTATAGAGCAGGCCTCGAGGCGCGGGGTATACTTCGCACATGCGAACGCCCGCCGTAGTGCTCGTATCCGTGCTCCTGCTTCAGGGCTGCTCCGTCCTCAGCATCGACCTGCAGCCGCGCATCCGTCCGCTCAAGGAAGAGACCGTCGAGGGCAAGGGCACGTCCAAGATCCTGCTGATGGACGTCTCGGGCGTGCTCTCCGACGAGACGGGCAGCAGCCTCTCGCTGGGCACGCCGCCCCCGAAGGTGCCTGTCGTGGCGCGCGTGCGTGAGGAGCTCCAGAAGGCCGAGGAGGACCAGGACCTCAAGGCGCTCATCGTCCGGATCAACAGCCCGGGCGGCACCATCACCGCCTCCGACCTCATCTACCGCGAGGTCGTGGCGTTCAAGCAGCGAAAGAAGGTCCCGGTCATCGCGGTCATGATGGACGTCGGCGCGTCGGGGGGCTACTATGCGGCGCTGGCTGCGGACACCATCATGGCCCTGCCCACGACGGTCACGGGCTCGATCGGCGTCGTCATGCTCACGGTCAATGCGCAGGGCCTCATGGAGAAGATCGGCGTCGCGCCGCTCATCATCAAGTCCGGCGACAAGAAGGACGCGGGTTCGCCGTTCCGTCAGCTCACCGCCGACGAGCGCGCCATCTTCCAGTCGGTCATCGATCAGATGTACGGGCGCTTCGTGACGCTCATCGTCCAGTCTCGGAGGATCCCGGAAGATCGGGTCCGTGCCTTCGCGGACGGTCGCATCTACACGGCCGAGCAGGCCAAGGCGCTCGGGCTGGTGGACTCGATCGGCTACATGGATGACGCCGTCGCCGCGGCGCGGAAGGCGGCGGGCGTCGAGCAGGCGCGCGTCGTGATGTACCACCGCCCGCGCGAGTATCGCTCCAACTTCTATTCGACCACACCGCCCGATGCGCCTGGCATCGAGGCCTCGCTCGGCCAGCTGGCAGGGGCGATCAGCGGCGCGGGCCCGCGCTTCATGTATCTCTGGTGGCCGTGAGCCACTGATCCTGGCTCGCGCAAGCGAAAGGGGGCAGGCCGCATGACCTGCCCCCTTCGTGCGTCAGCGCCTCCAGCGCGTCAGGAGCGCGGCAGCGGCTTGCGGAACGCGTCGTGGCAGGCGTCGCAGGTGACGCGCCCGTAGTCCTTCAGGATGTCCGCCACGGCCTTTTCGTCCTTGGCTCGCGCGGCGTCCCGCAGCCGCTCCGACCAGATCGCGAGGTTCTTCGCCGTGCCCTCGAACTCGCCCCAGCGCTGCCAGATCTCGGGCTTGGCATTGGACTTGTCCGTCAACGAGCCCTCCGGGAAGAGCGACGGAATCTGCATCGCCGTGATGGCGATCACCTCGGCGTTGACGCCGATGCCCTCGACATTGCCAGCCTTCATCTTGTTCTGGATCTCGGCAAAATTGGCGCCCTGGACGCGCCCGAGGCGCTGGCGGTCGAAGATGAGGTCGCCGGTCCCCACCATCCTCGAGGATGCCGTCGTGCACGCGGTGGCGGTGGCGGCCACCAGCGCGAGCAGTCCGACGCTGCGGCGCATCGCGCCTCGTCGGGTCATGTCGCCTCCTCGTGGTGTGGTGTGACGCTGGGATCTGCCACTATTCGATCTTGTTCTTGACCGCCGGGATGCTCTTGAGATACCGCGCGATGGCCTGGAGGTCAGCCTTGCTCATGTCCTTGAAGCCCGCCAGGGTGCCCTGGATGTTTTCGCCCATGAGCCCGCCAGCGACATCGCCATCGGGTCGGTTGCCCGTCCCGAGGTAGGTGACGATCTGCTCCTCCGTCCAGCTGCCGATGCCGGTGTCCTGGTCAGGCGTGATGTTGGGCGCGGCCTGCCCCTCGGGTCCGGTCTTCTTCTGATTGCCGGCCAGAAATCGCGAATTGTCGAGGGCCATGGTCAGGGCGGAGCGTGACGTATGGCACTGCCCACAGTGTCCGACGGCGCGCACGAGATATTCGCCTCGCGCCACGCCCGAGACGGGCGCGGCCGGGGGCGGCGTCTCCTTGGTCGCGAAGGTCATGAGCCAGGCGGGCAGGAACACGCTCTCGAACATGGGCACCGTGATCTTCCTGGGGGTGTTGTGGCGGCTCACCGGCGGCACGCTTCGGAGAAACGCCACGAGCGCTTTGAGATCGTCCGCCACCATTCCGTTGAAGGACATGAACGGATGGATGGGCAGGATACGCTCCCCGTTGGGGCGACGGCCGAGCCGTATGGCCGTGATCATCTGCTCGTCCGACCAGTCGCCAATGCCCGTCTGCTTGTCCGAGCTGATATTGGTCGAGTAGACGGTGCCGAAGACGCCCTCGTACTTCCGGCCGCCCGCATTCGCCGGCCCCTTGGGCTCCGTGTGACAGCCGCAGCCTCCCGCTGCGCCGAAGATGTACTTGCCCCGGGTCACGTCGGCCGGCCCGGCGGCCCAGGCGGCGCCGGTCGAGAAGGCCGCGAGGCAGGTCACGAGCAGGAGTCGGCGCACGGCAGCTATCCTAACGCCAAAGTCCGGCGGGAGGTTCCAGCGTGCCGCGTGCTCAGCGGGGAGGCTTCCCGCCGTAGGCGACGTAGTCCTGCTCCTCGTTCCACTGCACCCAGAGCTCCTCGACGGGCTCGCGAGAAAGCTTCCGGATGTCGGCGGGAGCGCCGGTGGCGCCCACCAGGAGCTCCTGCTCATCGTGCAGGTTTCGCTCCCAGGCGGGCTGGCTGCCCACGACCTTCGCGACCCCGTGATAGACGCGGATGAGCACGGCGCCGTCTCTGCCGAGCCTGAACCCCACGCCGCCGTTCAGGACGGCGATTCGCGTCGGGCCTATGCGTACCTCGACGGGCGCTCGCACATGGGCTCCGGAGGCGACCGCGATCCACAGCCATCCGCGATCCATCCTGACGCGGACCGGCTGGTCCGGCGCCGGTCCGTCGGGAGGCAGGAAGAAGGCCTGGGAGAGAGCCGCGAGGCGGACGGCATGGCCGCCGCCCGTGCGGAGCGTGGCGCGAACACCGGGCGGCGTCCTGACGCCGTCACCCTCGCCGATCTCGGCCCGCAGCTCGGCGGGCTTCCAGGCCGTGTCGCCTTTCTTGAACATCTCGGCCCTGCCCGTGAGCGTCACCACGATCGCCGGCAGCTCGAGCGGCTGGGCCGGCAGGGGCCGCGTCGTCGCCGCGAGGGCCGCCGCGCCGGCGAGAGCAGCCACTCCCCAGACCCGCACTGTCATCCTCGCTCCCTTCCTATCGCCCCGTCCAGCGGGGCGGGCGCTTCTCGAAGAACGCGGCAATGCCTTCCTTGGCGTCGTCCGACAGCGCGACCAGGGTGAGGAGCTCCCGGAGATAGCGGAGGGCTGCGCCGTACTCCATGCCCGTCACGGTGGCTGCCGCCTCCTTCGCCAGGCCGAGAGCCGCGGGCGAGAAGCCCGCGAGCGTCCGCGCCAGCCCGTCCACGGTCTGGTCGAGCTCGGCCCGCGGGCAGAGCCGGCTGACGAGCCCCATCTCGTACGCCTCGCGCGCGCCGACCTGCTCGCCCGAGAGGATCATGAGCATGCCCCGCTTCCGCCCAACGGACCTCAAGATGGGCGCCATCACGATCAACGGCAGGAGCCCGATCCTGATCTCAGGCAGGCCGAAGACGGCATCCTCGGCGGCGACGACGATATCGCAGCCGGCCGCCAGGCCGCAGCCACCCGCAAGCGCGAAGCCGTGGACCTTGGCGACTATCGGCGTCTTCATGCGCGCCATGGCCTCGAGAATTCTCGCCAGGCCGCTGAACGAGTCCCTGGCCTCGAGGGTCGTGCCCCGATCGCCCACGCCCTTGAGGTCCGCGCCGGCGCAGAACGCCCTGTCCCCTGCCCCGGCGAGCACGATGACACGGGCCTGCGTGTCGTCCTCGAGGGATGCCAGAGCCTGCTCGAGCTCGCGGATCAGGGTGACGTTGAGCGCATTCCTGACCTCTGGCCTGTTCAGCGTCACCGACGCGACGCCAGACGAGACCGACACCAGCAACGTCTCGTATGTCACTGCCCCTCCTCGCGCCCTTCCACCATGTCGAGGAACTGCTTGAGGATGCGGGCCGTCGCCCCCCAGACCACGTCCTGCCCCGAGACGTCGTAGAAGTGCACCGCGTGCGGCACGCCGTCCCGCTCCCAGTGCTCGGTGCGGAAGATGGACGGGTCCCGCAGCCGCTCGAGCGGCACCTCCAGCACGCGCTCGATCTCGCGCCCGTCCGCCTCGAAGCCCACGTCCCGCGTCACGATGCCGACGATGGGCGTGATCACGAAGGGGGTCGCACGCGTCATCGTGTCGTCGAGGAGCCCCAGCACCTCGACCGCGTCGGGCGGCAGCCGGATCTCCTCCCACGCCTCCCGGAGCGCCGTCTCGACCCGGGACGCGTCGCGCTCCTCCACGATGCCGCCCGGAAAGGAGAACTGGCCCTTATGATGCGGCACGTCGGCCGATTTTTTCGTGAAGAGAATGTGCGGATCGCCCGCCTCCGACGGGTGCGCCGTGATGGGCAGCAGCACCGCCGCCGAGACGAGATCGCTTCGCGACAGCTCCAGGCGTGGCCGACGGGCGAGGCCCGCGTCGAGCCGCCGCCTGAGCTCCGGGAGATCCACGCTAGCGCGCCTGGAAGTTCGGCTTTCGCTTCTCCGCAAAGGCCTTGGGCCCCTCGACAGCGTCCTCGGTGCCGCGGAGCGTGCCCGAGAGGAATGCCTCGAGCCGGAGGCCATCGGGCAGCGACATGGTGAGCCCGCGGATGACCGCCTCCTTGGCGGCTCGCACCGCCAGCGGCCCGCGCTCGCAGATGGTCTCGGCCCACTTGCGCGCCGTCGGCATGAGCTCGCCGGGCGGGACCACGGCATTGATGAGGCCGGCCTGCAGGGCCTCGTCGGCGGTGAGCGTCTTGGCCATGAGAATCATCTCCATGGCCTTGGCCAGCGAGACCGTTCGCGGCAGCCGTTGGGTACCACCCGCTCCCGGGATGATGGCCCACCGGACTTCCGGCAGCCCGAAGGTCGCATGCGGCACGGCGATCCTGAGGTCGCAGGCCAGCGCCTGCTCCATGCCACCCGCGAGACAGTGGCCATTGATGGCTGCGATCATCGGCTTCCAGATCTCGAGGCCGCGCGTGATGCCGCCCAGGCCGGGACTGTCGTGGCCCCGGCGCTCTGCGTCTTTGGCGAACGACGCGGGGATCATCTTCTTGAGATCGGCGCCCGCGGAGAAGCTCTTCTCGCCCGCGCCGGTGAGAATCGCCACCCAGGCAAGGCCGTCGTCGCGGAAGCGGCTCCACGCGTCGATCAGCTCCCGGTTGGTCTCGGGATCGATGGCGTTCATGGCGTCGGGACGGTTCATCGTGATCGTGACGATCCGCCCCGACTGCTCGTAGAGAACCGTGGACATGATCAGCTCCTCCGCGTGGAGTAGGCGTGGCGCGCGGCTCTCATGACATCACGAGGCCGCCGTCGACGTTGATCCCCTGCCCGGTCACGCCGCGGGACTCGGGGAGCGACAGGAACAGGGCGGCATGGGTGATCTCCTCGGCTTCCATCATCCGTCGCTGTCACGGTCCTGTCTCGAAATCTCACCGGTCAGCCATCCATCTCACGACGAGAGGCATGGGAGACTCCTTGCCAACGCGCGTTCAGGTGGCGACGAGACGGCTTTCGACCCGCCGGGCGATGCCCGCCAGGACCTGGGCGGCGCTGTCCGGGATGAGAAGGTCCGCCTCCTCGTCGTGAGGCGTCGGGGTCCGATTGACGATGACCAGCCGCGCGCCGGCTCGCTTCGCATAGAGCGGCATCTGGGCCGCGGGATAGACGACGAGGGACGAGCCCACGACGATGAAGAGGTCGGCGCCGCGCGCGCGGCGCTCGGCCTCCTCGGTCTGCTCACGCGGCATGATCTCGCCGAACATGACAGTCCTCGGCTTGATCACGCCGCCGCAGGGCGACTCGCAGGTGGGGACGTCCACGCCCGCGTCGAGCCAGGCCTGGATCTCCGCGCGATCATACGGCCGCTCGCAGGCAAGGCACCGCGCGCGGGTCGCATTGCCGTGGAGCTCGATCACACGGTCGCCGGGCAGCCCGGCGCGCTGGTGGAGATCGTCGATGTTCTGGGTGATGACGCAGTCGAGCCTGCCGAGACGCCAGAGGGTGACCAGCGCCGTATGGCCGGGATTGGGGAGCGCGCCGCGCAGGACCGGATAGATCAGGCGGCCGAGCTGCCAGTACCGGCGGCGGCCGTCCACCGAGCCCATGAAGTTCTGGAACGTGAACTCGCTCGGATCGAAACGGTCCCAGACGCCGCCCGGGCTCCTGAAGTCCGGAATGCCTGACTCCGTGCTCATGCCGGCCCCCGTGAACACCACGGCTCGCCTGGCTCTGCAGACCCACTCGGAGACCTGAGCGATGGGATCGGTCACGAGCGATGCTTCCCCTCTCTTTTCTGGTGCTTGCGGTGATTCAGCTTTGTCTTTACCTTAGCCCTCGGCCTGACGGCCGGTGGCCTGCGTCCGGCCGCGGCGCTCTCGTGACGCTGCCCGATGTCACCGCGCAGGCGGGGATCCCTCTCAATGGCCGTGATCCCCTGGTCGATCTCCTGCGCGAGCTCCGCATAGCGACGGTCGCGGTAGGCCTCAGCAGCGCGCTAGGACATCAGGGCTGGGACAGCACGGCGACGGCCGAGACGGCGCCGGGACCGCCCAGGTTGTGGGCCAGGCCCATGTCGGCGCCGGCCACCTGCATCTTCCCCGCGCGTCCCAGCAACTGGTCGTGGATGTGGTTGATCATCCGGATACCCGATGAGCCGATCGGGTGACCGCATGACTTGAGCCCGCCCGAGGTATTGACCGGCAGCGAGCCGCCGAGACGCGTCTCCCCTGCCTGTGCCGCGCGCCAGCCGGCGCCCGGCTCGAAGAAGCCAAGGTCCTCGTAGTTGACGATCTCCGTGATCGTGAAGCAGTCGTGGCACTCGGCGACCTTGATCTGCCTGGCGGGGTTGGTCACGCCCGCCATCCTGTACGCCGCCTTGGCGGCCTCGCGCGTCGCGCGGAAGGACGTGAAGTTCCATGACGGGTCGAACTGCGTGTTCCAGTAGCCCGCCGTCACGGCATAGGCGATGCCGCGGAGGATCGTGTATCTGTCGGTGAACGTGGAAGCGAGGTCGGCGCGCGTCAGGATGGCCGCGGCCGCGCCGTCAGTGGTCGGGCAGCAGTCGAAGAGCCCGAGCGGCTCGGCGACCTTGGGCGCCCTGGCATGCATCTCTTGTGTGATCTCCTTCTGGAAGTGCGCCTTCGGGTTGAGCGAGCCGTGGTAGTGGTTCTTCGTGGCGACCGCGCCCAGGGCCTCTTCGCTGGCGCCGTATTCCTTGAAGTAGCGCGTGGCCAGCAGCGCGAACATCCCGGGCGCCGTGCGGCCCTTGGCGAGCACCGGATGCCCGCGGTTGACCGCCTGGGCCACGAGGGAGCCGCGAGAGGGCACCTCTCGCATCTTCTCCGCGCCGACGGCCAGGACGAGGTCGTACTCTCCCGAGGCCACCGCGAGCGCCGCATTGCGCACGGCCTCGATGCCGGTCGCGCAGTAGGCCGCGACGCGCGTCACCGGGATCGGGAAGAGGTTGAGCGGGTCCGAGACGAAGGTGCCGGAATTGCCCTCGAAGCCATAGAGCATCGGCTCGTAGCAGCCGAGCCAGCCGGCCTGGAGCTGGCTCCGCTCGATCCTGGCGTCGGCCAGGGCCAGGGTGACCGCTTCGAAGATCATGTCGGAGAGGCTCTGGTGAAAGTTCTCCCCGAACTTGATCGTGCCCGTGCCGATGATGGCGACCTTGCCGCCGAGTCCGCTCATGCGCTCCTCCTCTTCAGTAGGTGCCCGCGGCAGCCTAAGCCTACCGCGGTGCCCGCCGGACTCGCAAGTGTCGATTCCGTGCGAGAATCTCTCCGATGTACGGCTCCTCGTGCGGAAGCCAGGGCTCGATGATGCGCGGCATGTTGCTGAGGCGCCAGGCGGACATCGGGGCCTCGCCGCTCGAGGCCGTGGAGATCCCGGCGCCGGCGCCGGAAGCAGGCGAGATCCGGGTGCGTGTCAGCGCCTGCGGCGCGTGCCGCACCGATCTGCACGTGGCCGAGGGGGACCTGCCTGCCAGGCGACTGCCGCTCATCCTGGGGCACCAGGTCGCGGGAACCGTGGACGCGCTCGGGCCGGGCGCTGCGCGTTTCAGTGTTGGCGACCGAGCCGGGATCGCGTGGCTGCGCTCGACCTGCGGGCGCTGCCGCTTCTGCGTCTCCGGCCGCGAGAACCTCTGCGCCGATTCGACCTATACGGGCTGGACCCACGACGGCGGCTACGCCCAGTACTGCTGCGTGCCCGAGGCTTTCGCGTACGCGATCCCCGCGGCCTTCGACGATGCCGAGGCCACGCCGCTCCTGTGCGCCGGGATCATCGGCTACCGCGCGCTCCGGCGAAGCCAGGTGCCGCGCGGCGGGCGCCTGGGACTCTACGGCTTCGGCTCCTCGGCCCACATCACCCTTCAGGTGGCCCGGGCCTGGGGCTGCGCGGTCTATGTCGCGACGCGGGAGAAGGCGCGGCAGCGGCTGGCGCTCGAGCTCGGCGCGACCTGGGCCGGCGCGCCGGGCGAGCGGTTCCCCGAGAGGCTCGACGCCGCCATCGTGTTCGCGCCCGTGGGCGCCCTCGTCCCGGTCGCGCTGCGCGACCTCGACAAGGGCGGTACGGTGGCGCTGGCGGGCATTCACATGACCGACGTGCCGTCCATGGCCTACGAGCCGCACCTGTTCTGGGAGAAGACCCTCCAGAGCGTCACCGCCAATACCCGCAGCGACGGCGAAGCGCTCCTGGCCGAGGCCGCCGCCATCCCGATCCGCCCGCGCCTGACGCGCTATGCGCTGGAAGACGCCAACCGCGCCCTCGCCGACATCAAGGCGTCCGAGGTCGAGGCGACAGCGGTCCTGATGATCGACTGAGTCCTCACTCCGCCGTCTCCCCCCAGAGGGGAGAGAGAGCCCTAGCCCAGGTGCAGCAGCCGCGGGACGATGAGCGTCACCCAGGGAAACAGAATGACGACGAGGAGGCCGATGCACATCATGTAGACGTACGGCATCATGGCGGCGCTCGCCCGGTCCACGGGAACCCTGGCGATACCGCAGGCGATGAAGAAGCCCACGCCGATGGGCGGGAGGAAGAGGCCGATGCCCGTGGCGGCGACTACGATGGTGCTGTAATGCACGAGGTCGATCCCGAGCCGCGTGACGACGGGGATGAAGGTCGGCAGCAGGATGACGACGGCCGGCAGCCCTTCCAGCACCGCGCCGAGCAGGATGAAGAGCACCGAGGTCATCAGCAGAAAGACGAAGTTCCCTCCGGGTACCGCGAGCATCGCGTTGAGCAGGAGCTGCGGCACCTGCTGAACCGCGAGCACCCAGGCGATGACGGCGGCCGTGCCCAGAAGAAAGCAGACGGACGCGGTCACGACGGCGCTCTGGATCAGGATGACAGGCAGGTCCGTCCACCTGATCTCGCGGTAGACGAAGAGGCCCACGATGAAGGCGTAGACCACGGCGAGGACGGCGGCCTCGGTCGGAGTCACCACGCCGCCCAGGATGCCGCCGAAGATGATGGCCGGCAGCCCGAGCGGAATCACCGCGTCGAGAAAGGCATGGCGGACGGCCGCCCACGTGACGGCTTCGCGGGCCTCGATGCCGGAGCGGCGGGCATCGAGCCAGATATAGACCATGATGGCCAGCGCGATCACGACGGCCGGGAGGAACCCGGCGGCAAAGAGGGCAGCCACCGACACGTTGGCGACGGAGGCGATGACGATCATGAGGATGCAGGGCGGGACCAAGATGCCCATCGCGGACGCCGCCGATACCACGGCGACGGCCTGCTCCTTCGAGTAGCCTGCCTTGAGCATGGGCGGAATCATGGTCGAGCCGATGGCCGAGACGTCGGCGATGGTGGAGCCCGAGATGCCGGAGAAGATGTACTCGGCCACCACCACGGCCATGCTCAGGCCGCCGCGGATCCAGCCGACGAGGACCTGGGCCAGGCGCACGAGACGCACGGCGATGCCGCCCGTCTCCATGAGCGCGCCGGCCAGGATGAAGAGCGGGATGGCGAGCAGTACGAAGGAGTCCACCCCCTCGAAGGTCTGCTTCACGATCACCGTCAGGGGGTACTGGCCGGACCACCATAGGCCGATGAAGCCCGAGACGCCGATGACGAACGCCACGGGCACGCCGAGGACGAGCAGGACCAGGAAGGAGACGGCGATGAGCCCGATCATCACGGTCCCTGGATCGCGCGGGGGCCCGCGGCCGTCACGGCGCGCCAGAGGTACGGCAGGCTGTAGAGGATGATGAGGGCCCCGCCCGCTGGCATGGAGCCGTACACGTACCGCTTCGAGAGACCCATGACCGGCGTGTGCTGGAATTGCCCGAGCTCGACGAGCTTGAAGCCCTGCTCGATGAGGATGGCTCCGAGCAGCATGATCGCCAGGACGCCCAGCACCTCGGCGGCGCGGCGCGCACCAGGAGGGAAGCGGTCCACCACGAGGTGAAGCCGGAAGTGGGCCCCGCGCCTGACGCCCACCGCCGCGCCTAGGAAGACGATCCAGACGAACAGGAGCCGCGCGATCTCGTCGTACCACGTGAACGTGCTCCGCATCACGTAGCGGGAGAACACGCCGAGGAAGACATCGATGCAGAGCACCACCATCATCGCCAGCAGGATACTCTCGACGAGGTTGCCGGCGATCCGCCGCAGCACGAAACCGCTACTTGCCCGCCGCCTGGATAGCTCCGTTGAGCCTCGTCATGAACTCCTTGCCGACCTTGCTCTCCACGCTGTCGTAGACGGGCTTCATGAGCGCCTGGAAGGCCTTGATGTCCTTGACCTCGTTGATCTGGACGCCGGCCTTCCTCATGATGTCGAAGTCGATCTTCTCGCGCTCGACCTCGAGCTTGCGGTGGGCCTGGCAGGCGTCCCTCATCGAGTCGTCCACCGCCTTCTGGAGGTCAGGCGCCAGCCCCTGGTACTTCTTCATGTTCATGAACCAGGCGATGGGCGGATAGGAGTGGCGCGTGAGCGAGTAGTACTTGGTCACCTCGTGGAACTTGTCCGAGGTGACCGTGAAGGACGGCAGCTCCATCCCATCGATGGTGCCTTGCTTCATCGCCAGGTAGACTTCGACATAGGCCATGGGCACCGGATTGGCGCCGAGCGCTTTCATGAGCGCGATATAGGTCGGCGACTCCTGGACGCGGATGGTCTGCCCCTTCATGTCGTCCGGCGTCTGGATGGGCCGCTTGTTCGACATCATGTTGCGGAAGCCCCAGCCGCCGCCGAAGCAGAAGGCCCGGACGCCCTTCGCCTCCATCTTCTTCAGGAGCTCCTGGCCGAACGGACCGTCCATGACCTTCCACACCTGCTCGCGCGTGGCCCAGAGGAAGGGCAGGTCGAGGGCCTGGTACGTCGGCTCGAACATGCCGCCGATCGGGGCGCTGCCGATGGCGACCACGTCGATCGTGCCGAGCTGGGCGCCCTCGAGGTGGGCGCCTTCGCCCTTGGCCAGCGAGTTGTTGATGTAGAGCTCGGTCTTGATCCGTCCCTTGCTTTTCTCCTGGAGCGACTTGTCGAGGACGGCCATCGCGTCGTTGAGAGGGCTGCCGGGTCCCGTGACCGTGCCGGCCTTGAGGACGATGGGCGCTTGCGCCGCGGCCGGCACAGCCACGGCCACGGCGATCAGGAGCGACGAGAGAGCGGTCAAGCATCGGCGCATGGCGAGATCTCCTCGGGTCGTGCTGGACGCGGTTGGGGGCCGGACGCTCTTCGGCGAGCCGGCTGGTCGCTTTCGTATCACGCCGGCCCGGCACGGGTCAAGACGGAGACCGTCGTTCACATAGACGAACGGCTGGACATGTTCCCGGCGACGGAGCAGCATGGCCGGAGGAGGCCCTGATGAAACGACGCGACGTGCTCAAGCTGGGACTGGCCGCGGGTGGCGCGACCCTGGCGAGAACCGCCGGCGCCGCGCCGGAGTCGAAGAGTCGCGTGGTCCTGATCAAGACCGACGATCGCCGGGACGGCGTGCGGCGGGCCCTCACGCTCCTCGGCGCGAGCGGCCTCGGCGGCAAGGCCGTCGTGGTCAAGCCCAACTTCAATTCCGCCGATCCGTTCCCCGGCTCGACCCATCCGGACACGCTCGAGGCCCTGGGCGCCTGGCTCAGGGCTGTCGGCGTCTCCCAGGTCACCGTGGCCGACCGGAGTGGGATGGGCAATACGCGCGAGGTGATGAAAGCCAAGGGCGTCTTCGCCCAGGCCGAGCGCCTCGGTTGGCGCGCCGTGGTGCTCGACGACGTGTCCTCCCGCGACTGGGTCCACCATCCCCTGCCTGGCAGCCACTGGAAGCGCGGGGTGCTCCTGCCGCGCCTGCTCGAGGAGGCGCCCGCCGTCATCAATACCTGCTGCCTGAAGACCCACCGCTTCGGCGGAGAGTTCACGCTCTCGCTCAAGAACAGCGTCGGCGCCGTCGCCAAGCATGGCCCCGACGGCTACAACTACATGAGCGAGCTCCACGGCTCGCCGCATCAGCGGCTCATGATCGCCGAGATCAACCAGACCTACCGCTCCGCCCTGGTACTGCTGGACGGCATGGAGGCCTTCGTCAACGGCGGGCCGGAGTCCGGCGGCAAGGTCGCGCCGAGTGTCCTCGTCGCTGGAACGGATCGGGTCGCGGTGGATGCCGTGGGCGTGGCCGTGCTCAGGCTTTACGGCACGACCCGGGCCGTGTCTTCCGGGCCCATCTTCAAGCAGGAGCAGATCGCGCGGGCGGTGGAGCTCAATCTGGGCGTCGGGCGCGCGGAGCTCATCGAGCTCATCACGGACGACGGGGCGGGCGAGGACTTCCTGACTCGCCTGCGTCCCGTTCTCTCGGCCTGAGACGGCTCTCCGCCTCCCGGATCACGTCTGTCTCTAGCCGGTGTCGCCCAGCAGCAAGTCGGGCGTCAGTCCCCGGAGATCGCGCACGACCAGGTCGGCCGGAAGCGGCTGGCCGTCCTCGCCGTGGGGGGCCAGGGCCACGCAGCGCATCCCCGCGCGCCGCGCGGCGATCATCCCCCGGAGACCGTCCTCGATCACCACGCACGCCGCTGGAGGAAGATGAAGCCGCTGGGCCACCAGGAGAAAGACGTCGGGCTCGGGCTTTCCGCGCGCCACCTCGTCCGCGCTGGCCACGGCGTCGAAATCCCCGCGCACGCCGAGAGCGCCCAGGACATGCTCGATGAATTCCGGGGCCGAGGCCGACGCGACGGCGAGCCGCAGCGGGAGGCGGCGAAGCGCCCGGATCAGCTCGAGGGCGCCGGGGATGGGCGCCACGGCTCCCGCAGGATAGCTCAGGAGGGCCCGCCGCTTCTCGGCGATGAGCGCCTCGATATCGGCCGCGATGCCGTGGTCCCCGAAGATCGCGGGGAAGAACTCCCGATCGGACATGGCGGCGTAGCGGCCCCCCTCGAGCAGGCCGGGGTCGATGCCGTGGCGGGCCAGCATCTGCTGCTCGACCTCCACGTGGAGGCGCTCGGTGTCCGAGATGACGCCGTCCATGTCGAAGATGACGGCGCGCCGCATCGTCGGCTATTCGACCCCGAGGGTGGCGGCGCGCTCGCCAGCCAGCACCGCCGAGAAGGTCGTCGAGCGGACGAACAGGCCCTCGCACGGCGCCGCGATGGTCTCGACGAGGTCGCCGTAGACATTGTGGATGCGGGCGAGCGGGGCGCCCGCCTTGACTCTGGCGCCTAGCTTTTCCTCGGTGGTCAGGAGCCCGGCGCGTCCGGCTCGAAGCCCCACGAAGCTCCGCATGCGAACGCTGCGCGCCGGCGCCTCGAGAGCGCCCCTCAGCATGCCGAGGTGCCGCATCGCGTTCAGCACGCAGCGGAGGCCCGTCGCGGTCGCCTGCTCCTCCACACGCCCACCCTCGCCGATCTCGAAGGTGAAGCACGGCACGCCCGCGCGAGTGGCCTCGACGCAGAGGATGCCGTCGCGCACGTACATGCCCTGGTCGGTCGCCATGACATAGCCCGAGCCGAAGGCCCGGCCGAGCGCCTCTGCCCCCGCATAGGCCGGCAACGACGGGTGAGGCAGGATCGTGATGGGAACGTAGCGGCCGCCGCGGGTCGGCGTGTGGATGTCCACGGCGGCATCGCACTGGCGGATCAGCGAGAAGAGCGTGTGCGAGAGGCGCTCGGTGATATTGCCCGCCGGATCGCCCGGGAAAGTCGTCCAGGGATCGATGGGCGCCTGGTCGAGCGGGGTCTTCAGGAAGAGCCCGACGGGCACGCGGTGGTCGGCTTGGAAGGCCAGCGGGTTCTGGACGGGAACGCAGATGAGGCGCCCTGCCAGCGCCGACGGATCGAGCGAGGCGAGAAGCCGGGCGACGATGGCCACGCCATTGGCCTCGTCGCCGTGAATCGCCGCGCCCACATAGAAGGTCGGCCCGGGGCGGGCGCCGTGGACCAGGGCCAGGGGCAGGCTCACGCGCGAGCCGTCGGGAAGCTCGACGAGCTCGAGACTGCCGCGGACGAGCGTGCCCTCGGGAACGGAGACGCCCGCGACGCGCCACTCCGCGCTCATCGCCTGGCTCCCGGCGCCAGCATGTCGAGGACGGCGCCGGCGTGGACACGGGCGACCTCGAGGAGATCGGCGGTCTCGATGCACTCGTCGGGGCCGCCCATGTTCTGGACCGCGGGCCCGTAGACGACCGTCGGGATGCCCGCGCGGCGGAAGAAGCGGCCGTCCGTATAGCCGAGTCGCACCACGGGCAGGACCTTCCGGGTGTTGAGCGTCCGCGCATTGTCGAGCACGAGCGTGACGAGCCGCGAGGCTGGCGGCGTGACATAGGGATCGCACTGGTTGAACACCTCGACCTCCACGCGGTTGCCGGCGGCCCGCGTGATGCGGCGCCGGGCCTCCTTCTCGACGACGGCGGTCGTGAGCCCCGGCGGCACGCGCATGTCCACCTCCGCCATCGCCGCCTCGGGGATGAGATTGACCTGGCCGCCGCCCTGCAACGTGCCCACGCTCACGCCCACCGTGTCGGCCAGCCGTCCGGTGCCGCGCCCCCACCACTCTTCCGCCGAGGCCCGCTGGCGACTGATCACCCGCGCCACCGCCGGGTCGGCCTTGGCCCGCCGGCCGTGGAGCCGGTCGAGGGCCCCGAGGGCGCCCCGCAGCACGCCGACCGCGCTCGTTCCCTGCTGATAGGCCGCGTGCCCCGACACGCCGCGCGCGCGCAGCCTGAGCCAGAGCACGCCCTTCTCGCCGATGCCCGCCGACCACGTGCCGGAGGACTCCCCGATCAGGCAGGCGTCGCCCCGGACGGCCGGGACGTTTTCGAGGAGCCACTGCGTGCCGCCGGCGCCGCCCGTCTCCTCGTCCGAGGCGAAGGCCAGCGTGAGCGTGCCCGCCAGCGGCACCTCCATGCCGCGGATCAGCGATGCGATCGTGAGCGCCACGGCCAGGCCCGCTTTCATGTCGCCGGCGCCTCGTCCCCAGATGCGTCCGTCCTGGATGGCGCCCGAGAACGGCGGGCGCGTCCACCCCTGTCCCGCGGGGAACTCGTCGAGGTGCCCGGAGAGCACGAGGTTCGGCCCGCCGCTCCCGAGCTTCGCGACCAGGTTGGGCCGCCCGGCCATGGGCTCGTGCCACGCGACCTCGATGCCGCGGGAGACCAGGTAGTCGCGGATGAAGGACGCGAGCTTGGTCGTGTCTCCCGGCGGGTTCTCGCTCGGAATCTGGACCAGGCGCGAGCAGAGAGCGAAGAGATCGGTCTGACTCGCCGTGAGTAGGTCGATGAGCCGCCGCTTCCGCATGGACGCGGGCCGCCTCAGGCGCCGGGGGAGGTCGACGGCAGGTCGTAGCCCGCGAGGCAGCGCTCGACCATCGCGCGCGCCGCGCCGAAGTCGAACGCGCGATAGGCGCGCACCGATGTCGTCTGCCCGCGGGCGCCCGCGTAGAAGAGCTCGTACTGCTGGTGGCGCCCGGCGAACTCCGAGCCGACCAGGTCCCACGCGAGCTTGTAGAGCTTGGTCCGCTCGACGGACTTGAGGCCCGGCGAGCGGACATACCGCTCGAGGTCGGCGGCGATCTCCGGGTTGAGATAGTCCTTGTAGGAGGACGGCACCTGGAGGAGCCCTCCGCCGGCCAGCTCGCGGAGGTACGTGAGCATGGTCTGATAGTACGTCGCCTGGAGCCAGTTGTTCGCGTAGAGATAGGACGGGTTCGGATAGACGAAGCCTCGAGGGTCGTGGACGCACTCCGCCTCCGCGGCCAGGACCAGCCCCGAGGCCATGGCGCAGTAGCTGGCGAGCTCGCCCAGCATGGTCTGGGTCTGGGGCGTCTTCTCCACGCCGATGGACTCGGCGATGCGGAGCGCCAGCCCCGCCGCGAATTGCGCCTTGCTCGCGAAGCGGATCTGCGCCTGGTGATTGCCCAGCACGTGAGCCGGCGTGTCGTAGAATTGCGCCCGGGTGAGCGCGAGGTTCTTGTAGACGAAGACGCGCTCCCAGGGCACGAAGACCCGGTCGAAGACGACCAGCGCGTCGGTCTCGTCGAAGCGCGAGGACAGCGGGTAGTCGTAGACGCTGGTCGCGCTCTCCGCGTATGGCCACCGGACGATCATCCGCAGCCCGGGAGAGGCGATGGGCACCGCGATGGAGATCGCATAGTTCTCGTCGCCGGGCCCGAGCGGCGCGATGCAGCTCATGAACATCTCGTTCGCGATGGCGCCGCCCGTGCCGAGCATCTGGGCGCCGCTCACGACGATGCCGTCGCGTCGCTCCTCGACCACGCCGGCGTAGAGCTGCGGGTCCTCCTGCTGGTGCGCAGGCCTGGAGCGGTCGATATGCGGCGGGATGATGACGTAGGCCGCGTAGAGGTCCTTGTCCCGGAGCCAGGCGTGATAGCCGAGGACGTTGTCGGCGAAGCGCTGGCCGTCCCGCGCGAAGAGATCGGGACGCAGCGCGAAGCCCGTGATGAAGCCCGGCACGTGGTCGGGCGAGCGGCCCATCATCCCGAACGTGGCATCCGCCCAGAGCCGGTGCGCGCGACGGCGCGCCGCCAGGTCCTCCGGCGTCCTGGGCAGGAGGAAGCACTTGTTGACGGGCTCCCCGGTCGCGGGAGACGGGAAGGTCATGGTCTCGCGGTGCTCGGGCGAGGCGGAGAGGTCGTAGAGCTGCGCGATGCTGCGCACCGCGCCCCGGAACGCCGGGTGCTCGGTCACGTCGGCCACCCGCTCGCCGTTGATGTAGACGGTGCGGCTGTCCCTGATGCTCGCGATGTACTCGGCTCCCGTCCTCGTCATGACTCCTCCTCAGCCTCCCAGGTAGGCACGTCGGACCTCGGCATTGTGCAGGAGATCCCTGGCGGCGCCCTCGAGCGCGATGCGGCCGCTCTCCATCACGTAGGCGCGGTCGGCCATCTGCAGCGCCAGCGCCGCGTTCTGCTCCACCATGAGCACGGTCACGCCCTGGCGGCGGATCTCGCGGATGACACGGAACACCGTCGCCACCATGGTCGGGGCCAGCCCCAGCGACGGCTCGTCCAGCAGCAGAAGCTTCGGCCCGGACATGAGCGCGCGCGCGATGGCGAGCATCTGCTGCTCCCCGCCCGAGAGCGTCCCCCCGAGCTGTCTCGCCCGCTCCTGGAGCCGCGGGAAATGGTGAAAGACGCGCTCCAGGTCCTCGGCCCTCGCGCCCTGGCCGCCGCGCACATAGGCCCCCATCTCGAGGTTCTCGAGCACGGTCATGTCCGGGAAGATGCGACGCCCCTCGGGACACTGCGCGATGCCGTCCTCGAGCACGGCGTGGGCCGGCCGCCCGTCGAGGCGCTGGCCCAGGAAGCTGATGCGTCCCGTCGTCGGGCGCAGGAGCCCGGAGATCGTGCGCACCGTCGTGCTCTTCCCGGCGCCGTTGGCGCCAAGCAAACAGACGAGCTCGCCCGCGTCCACGTGGAGCGTGACCCCGTGGAGGACCTCCACGGCGCCGTAGGCGACCGAGACGCCGTCAAGGCTGAGCAAGGATCTCCTCGGAGCCCAGGTAGGCGCGGATCACCTCGGGGTGCCGCTGGATCTCGGTCGGCGTCCCCTCGGCGATCTTCAGCCCGTAGTTCAGCACGACGACGCGGTCGCACAGCCCCATGACGAGCTTCATGTCGTGCTCGACCAAGAGCACGGACAGGCCCCGGCCTCGGATGCCCTCGATGAGCCGCATGAGCCGCTCGGTCTCGACGGCATTGAGGCCCGCGGCCGGCTCGTCCAGCAGCAGCACGGAAGGGTCGGGCGCCAGCGCTATGGCCAGCCCCAGCAGCCGCTGCTCCCCGCACGAGAGACTCTTCGCGGCCTCCGCGGCCTTGTGGCCGAGGCCGACGAAGTGGAGAACGGCCTGGGCGCGCTGCCGCAGGCGCCGATCCTCGTCCCGGTAGGCGCGGGTCATGAGCACCAGCTCCCAGAGGCGCGCGCGCGCGAGCCGGTGGCAGGCCGTCAGCACGTTGTCGATGGCCGCCGCCTCGGGAAAGACGCTGGTGCGCTGGAACATGCGCACGAGACCGCGCTCGGCGATCCGGTACGGCGGCAGCGCCGTGATGTCCCGTCCGTCGAAGTCGACCCGGCCGCCCTTGGGGAGCTGAAAGCCCGTGATGACGTTGAAGGCCGTGGATTTCCCGGCCCCGTTCGGGCCGATGAGCGCCAGGATCTCGCCGCGACCGAGCTCGAGGCTCAGGCCCTCGACGGCGGCGAGCCCGCCGAAGCGCACCGTGATGTCCCGCACCGCGAGCGCCGGCCCCGGACGGGCGCTGCCGGCGGGCTCGGCGGCGAAGCCGAGGCTGCCGCCGACAGCGTGGGGCGTCGCGGGCCCCCGGGACGCGCGACCCAGCAGGGCCCGAAGGTAGAAGACGAGCCCCCGCGGCATGAACATGACCACGAGCAGCAGGATGCCGCCGTAGAGGAGCATGCGGTAGAAGGACGCCATCCTGAGCATCTCGGGCACGAAGGTGAAGACCAGGGAGCCCACCGCGGGCCCGAGAACCATGCCCTGCCCGCCCGCCACGGCCATGACGACCATGGTGACCGTGTTCTGGAAGCCGAAGAGCTCGGGAGACAGGAAGGTGATGTAGTGGGCGTAGAAGCCGCCGGCCGCGCCGGCCAGCACGCAGGAAACCACCATGGCGAGCATCGTGTGCCTGTAGGCGCTGATGCCGGAGGACTCGGCGAGGCTCTCGTTGCTCTGGATCGCCGCGAGGGCGCGTCCGACCCGCGAGCGGAGAAGCCGTGCCGTCAGGCAGAGCGTGCCCGCGGCCATCGCCGCCATCAGGTAGTAGTAGTCGCGCTTGGACACGAGCGTCCACCGCTCCGTACCGAGATTGAAGGGCGGCACGCCTGGCAGTCCCATCGGCCCCTGCGTCAGGTCCATCCAGTTGGTCGCGACGAGGCGGATCACCTCGGCAAAGCCGACCGTCACGAGCACGAAGTAGGCGCCCCGGAGCTTGAGCGTGAGCCGCCCCAGCAGATAGCCGACCAGGCCCGTGAAGGCGGCGGCGATGGGCAGCGTCCAGAGCGGCGAGAGCCGGAACTGGAGGGCGAGGAGGCCGGAGGCATAGGCGCCGATGCCGAAGAAAGCCGTGTGGCCGAGGTTGAGCTGGCCCGCCGTCAGGAGCAGGTTCATCCCGGCCGCCAGCAGGAAAAAGATCCCCGCCATGATCAGGAGATGGAGGTAGTAGTCGTCGACGCCCGCGGCCGGCAGAGCGAGCAGCATCGCCGCGGTCAGCGCCCCGCCGAGCACGCGGCCGGTCATGTCGGGACCGTGCGGCTCATCGGGGCAGGACCTTCTTTCCGAAGAGACCCTGCGGTCGCCAGAGCAGCAGGAGGATGATCAGGACGAAGCCGATCGCGTCCTTGTAGCCTGAGGAGATATAGCCGGCGCCGAGGCTCTCGGCCACGCCCAGCAGCAGCCCGCCCACGATGGCGCCGAGGAAGTCACCGAGGCCGCCCATGATCACCACCGCGAAGGACTTGAGCGCGGCCAGATCGCCCATGGCGGGGTAGACCCAGAAGACGGCGCCCAGGAGCGCGCCGGACGCGCCTGCGAGCGCGGCGCCGAAGCCGAACGTGAACATGTAGATGCGGTCCACGTCCACGCCGGTCAGCCGCGCCATGTCGGTGTCCTGGAACGTGGCGCGCATGGCCCGTCCGAGCCGCGTCTTCTGG
>Ga0137373_10000106_pt1 | contig 74307 bp, 62 predicted proteins | sample SagtaG_5_FD_104912 | JGI IMG/M metagenome (GOLD analysis project Ga0137373, IMG submission 104912) | Vadose zone soil microbial communities from Sagehorn Ranch, Mendocino, California, USA - Sage1_R_80_16 metaG | ecosystem: Environmental > Terrestrial > Soil > Vadose zone | place: USA... | reverse complement strand
GCCGGCTTTGCGACCGAGCTCGGCTGCAGCGGCTGTCCTCGAGCGCTCGCCGGCGCCCTCGAGTCCGATTCCAGCGCCCTCGCCGTCGCCGCGCGCCGAGCCGCACGGCACCCTTGCTGCGGCCCGCCCGACGACGGCGCCCTCCAGGCCCCGGGCGACTCCCCTCGCGACGGCCGATCGTCTTCGGGCCCCGGTCCGCCTGCGCGAGCAGCCGGAGCGCACGTTCGAGGTTCCGGCGGAGGTCTCTGCCGAAACCGCCCGGCAGTTTGGGGACCGTCCCGTCGGGCTCGCGATCGTCGTGGGCCCCGACGGCACGGTCCGATCGGCGAGGGTCATCTCGAGCCTCTGCCCGGAGTGCGACAGGGCGGCCACCGCGGCCGTCCAGAAATGGAAGTACTCTCCGCCTCTGGATCAGGACGGCAACCCCATCGAGCTGCGTTTCAAGGTCGTTGTTATGATTCCGTCCGAAGTTCGCTGACACAGTAAGGAGGGCGTCATGAGGAAACCTCACCTCGGCGCGTTCGCGGCGGGCGTGCTCGTCGTTCTGGCGGCGGGTTGCGCGAAGAAAGTCGAGTTGAAAATGGCCGTGGACGTCCTGTCCGAGCCGGCCAAGGCGGAAGTCAAGTACCACAACAAGACGCTCGGGGAGGCGCCGCGCTCGGTCACCATCGCCACCTTCGACGACCTCGAATCGATCACGGCGACCGCGGGCTCCGAAAACGTCGTGGAGAAGCGCGTGCGGATTCTGACGCCCGAGAAGGCCCAGCTCATCTTCCGCTTCGGCAAGGAGCCCTCGCCCCTGGCGAAAAAGCTCGGAGCCGCGAAGCTGCTCGTCTTCGAGTACGCGGAAAAGGTCTCCTTCGACAGCAGCAAGTTCGACCTGAAGGCCGAGGCGCGGCCCATTCTCGACAAGCAGAAGGAGATCTTGAACGCCTACTTCCCGAACGCCAAGGCGTACGTCTGCGGTTACACGGATTCGACGGGGAGCGACGACTTCAACAACAAGCTTTCGCTCGATCGGGCCAACGCCGTGCGTGCCTATCTCTCGGGAGGGGCCAACGCGGTCTCTAACACACGACTGGAGCCGCGCGGCTTTGGCAAAGACTTTCCGATCGACGACAACGGGACCTCGGCGGGCCGGGCAATCAACCGTCGGACGGAGATCGTCCTGCCGCAATAGGCAGGCGCAGTTCGCCGAATTTCGCAGGCACGTGGAAGTCTGGCGGATCGGCGAACGCCGGACGCCAGGCGGAATACTCGTCGGACCGGCCGCGGTCGATCCGGTGAAAGTTGGCTCGCCAGAGCTCGGTCGTCCCGGAAGGGTCCATGGGCGCGAGCGGGATCGTGAAGACGGCCGACCAGCGGTCGGAGCGCACGCGCACGCGCGCGGACAGACCCGGGCAATTCCAGCCGATCTCGACCGCCATCGTGGCGCGCCGGCCCTCGGGCGAATCGACCCGCGCGTCAAAGAGCGCGCCCTTCGGGTTGACCTCGAACTCGTAGTAGACGCGCGGCTCGGAAAGCGGCGAGAGGAAGACCTCGAAGACGTCCTCCTTCCACAGGGGCTCGTCCCGCCGCGCGTACGTCGCGACGACGCCCGCGTCGCGGCCGTCGAAGCGCACGAGCAGCGCGCCAGATCGAAAGCCGACGCGCACCGAGGTCGGCAGTCTGGGACGGGCACCGGTGACCGCGTCCCAGAGCGCTACCGGCGGAAGCTCGACCAGACGGTCCGTCGCCGAGAGTAGCGGAACCGTCAGAGCTTCCACTGCCGGACGATGTTGAAGCCGAGGTAGATGTTGGAGCGCGGTAACCCGTTCAAATCGGGCGCGATGTACTGGTCCACGGTGGTGCTCTTCAGGTTTCCGGCGGTGAAAGCGAAGCGGTGCCGGAGCAACGTCTTTTCGAGAGATACGATCCAGCCTGCGCCCGGGGACTCGGCGTGGCGCGGCACGAGCTCTGCGTGGACGTTGATCGTGCGGGTGATCGCCCCGCTGACGGCGAAAAGCACGTTGAAGACATTCTCGCGGATCGGCAGGACGAAGCGCTGACCAGCGGCTTTCGAGCTGAATGTCGGAACGGCGGAAATCCGCACGCGCTCGAAGAGAACGGCGCTCGCAATGCCTTGCACGAAGAAGCTGAACTGGTCGGGATAACCCCGCTCGGTCCGCCAATCGTCTCCGATCCTTATCGCGGCGTGGATGGGAAAATCGCCGGAGAGGATCGTGTATTTCGCGGAGAACTCGTAGTCCTCGAGGGTGCGCTCCCGAAGGAAACCGATTTCGAGGTTTTTGATCGGCGTGTAGGACAGGCCGATACCGACCTCCGCGCCGGAATCGAACGAGAACAGATTGTGGATGTCGCTTTCCTGCACCGGATCGGAGAAGCGGTGCGTGAAGTGAAGCTGCAGAGTCCGCGGCGGAGGCGTGTCGGTCGAGGGGAAGTTGATGATGATCGCGCCCTCGACAGATCGCGCCCGAGCGGGAGCTTCGGGACTCTCCGACGTCTCCGGACTCGAGGCCAGCTCCGAGGCCGGCGCCGGGACGGGAGTGGGAGAGGGAGTGAGGCCCGGAGCGGGGGCTTCCTGGTTCCGCGCGGCCATCGAGGCGGCGAGGGCGAACAGCGCGGCAAGCAGTCCGGGGCACCGCAGGCAAGAGACAATCCTCATGGCACAGTCCTCCCCATTCGCCGGGCCGCCGCAGTATAGCGATCGGAAACCCGGTGTCGTCGGTCCTTACGTTTCCGTAAGACATCGGCACCGGCCCGCTTTGCCGGCCAATCAAATCTTCTGAACCGGGGCCAGGCCCGGCACTCTCAGGCGCGGAGGAGTCCGGCGCCCCAGTGGAGGCCGGCGCCGAGGGCGGTGAAGCAGACGAGGTCGCCTTGCTTGATGCGGCCAGCCTGCTTGGCCTCGTGGAAGACGAGAGGGAGCGTTGCGGCAGTCGTGTTGCCGTACCTCTGGATGTTGTTGAAGACTTTCTCGTCCGGCAGGCCGAGCTGCTTCTGGACAGCCTCGTTGATGCGGAGGTTCGCCTGGTGCATGAGCAGCAGCGAGAGGTCTTGAAGGGTTCGATCGTGCTTCTCCAGGACCTCGCGCACGATCGCGGGCATCGCCGTCGTGGCGAGGCGGAAGACCTGCCGTCCTTCCACGATCGGGATGGTCCCATTCTCGGCGAACATCTGCGGCGAAAAGTAGGGGAACGAGGCCGAGCCGCCTCCCGGCACATAGAGCTTGTCCCAGTGGCTGCCGTCCGTCCTCATCAGGAAGCCGAGGAAACCGCTCTCGGTGTCGGCGGAGCCTTCGAGGACAAAGGCTCCGCCGCCGTCGCCGAAGATGACCGCGCGGTCGCGGTGCGCCGTGCCCCAGGCGTAGGCTTCGGGAGAGACGGGGCCTTCGGACTCGCCGAACAGAACAGTCCAATCCTGCTCGGTCCACGGAAAGAAGGCGGCGTGGCACTCGGCGCCCACCAGAAGCACTCGCCGTGCCTGATCCGACCGGATGAACGCGTCGGCGACCTGTAACCCGGAGAGGAATCCGGCGCACTGCATCCGGATGTCGAGGGCGTGCGTCGTCGAAAGACCGAGCCGCGCCGCGAGCAGCCCGCCATTGCCCGGGAAGTAGTGCGCGGGTGTCATCGTGGCGAACACGATGAGATCGATTTCGGACGCCGTGAGCTTCGCATCGTCGAGGGCGCGCCGCGCAGCTTCGTAGCCGAGGTCGCAGGAGGAAGTGCCCCGCCGCGCATAGCGCCTCTCGAGGATGCCGGTGCGCTGGACGATCCAATCGTCGGAGGTGTCCATGATCTTCGACATCCGCGCGTTCGTCACGACGCTGTCCGGCACGAACATTCCGGAGCCGCGGACGACTGTCCGAAGGGCAGGCACGAAGCGAAATTATAGGTCGGCGACGGGCACCTACGGGACGGGCGTCGTCCAGTCCGGGTCGCCGCTGACGGCGTCCGTCTGCACGAAGGCGGCGTAGATCTGCGAGCCGGCGGGCGCCTCCACGCGGACGCGCGCGTTGTGAATCTCTCCGGGGTCGTCCAGACCGAGGACGTGGAGCACGGCCGGGAGGCGGAGCGGCTCGCCGGCGCCGACCGCAACCGCCAGGCGTCTGATCTCGCCGCCGTTGCCGTCGATGCCGACCACCGTCGCCGTGGACGCCGCGCCCCGGTTGAAGAGCACGAGGTCCGTGGAGCGCACGGAGGGGATCTCCTGCAGGCCCGAGGCCGCCGCGGAACCGCCTGCCGGGATGCTCTGGAAACCGTCGAGCCCGGCCAGAATCGCCGCGTAGTCGCCGTCCGCTTTGCGCGAGGCGATGCGGATGGCGCTGGCGATGGGAGCGTCGGAGGTGATCACCAGGGAGCCCGAGCTCGACGAGACGCCGAAGAGGATGTGCAGGACGTCCGGGAAGGCCTTCGCCTCGCCCGGGGCCAGGGAAATGCTGGCCGGCTGCGGCGCCGGAAGCGAACCGCTTGCAAAATAGACGACCGTGGCGTGGACCGTCGTCGCCGGATCGGGATTCTCGAGGTACAGGTCGGAAACGGCCCCGGAGCCGTCCTGCGCGAGTCCGGTGACCGCGTACGGAAACACGGCGTCCTGGATCGGCGCAGCCGGGAGCGACACCGCCGTGTCGGCGGTTCCCGTGTCGGTGACGCGTACGTAAGCCTGAAGCGCGCCCGAGAAGACGACGATCCTCACCGTGTCGCCGGCCTGCGGCGTCAGGCCGAAAGCGGACGCGGCCGGTGTGTGCTCTTCCAGGGTGTTTTGGGTGAGGTTGAAATCGAGCGTTCCGCGCAGCTGGCCGTCGGCGGAGACGAGCGCGGCCACGCCCTGCGCTCCTGCCGCCGCGGACGTGAAGAGGCCGAGCGTCGCGGTTTCCGTGTCGCGGTTCGCCGTGAAGAGCGTGATCGCCGAGAGAGGGCCGAGAGCTCCCGCCGCGCTGGCGGCCGGCATCGCGAACCCGAAGGCGGCGCCGTCGGCGCGCGCGCGAACGGAACGCGCCGCGGCGGTCAGATCCGCCGCCGTGCCTCCCGTGACCTGGATGCGGACAGGGCCGGCGGCGGAAAAGCCCGCGCTCAAGACGTCGTGGAAGACGTCCTCGAGCACCGCGGTGCTTTTCGGGTTGACCGTGAAGCCGACGTTCGCCGCGTAGGAGGCCGGAGAGTAGAGGAAGAGCACGTTGCCCGAGATCGTCGAGGAGCCCCGGTTCGCGAGCGTCACGTCCACGCGATCCTGGGGAGACGTGGCGGCCGGCCTCTCGACGGCGACAGGCACGGCGAGATCGCCGTCGGTGCCGATCGTCTGGAGCTGCAGGCGCACGATCTTGCCGTCGGATCCGGTCCAGACGGCGCCATCCACGACGGTGATGCCGTAGGCGTTGTTGCTGGTGAACTGCGTGGCGAGGATTCCGGTGCCAGCCACGCCGGCCGTGAGTGTCAGGTCGCTCGCGGCGAACGTGTTGATCTTCGAGACGAAGGTGGTTGGGGTGATGGTCGTATTGCGGATGAGCGCCAGTTTCGGGTTCACGAGGTGCCGCACCGGCACCGTCTCCGGAGTGAGTACCGTGCCGATGGTGACGGCGAGGTTGGGGTCGAGCACCGCAACGCGCCCGCTGGTGCTGCGCGCCTCGGAGACATAAAGACGCTTCTGAAACATCTCGAAATGAAGCGGCAGACTGAAGCCGCCGTAGCTTGTGAGGATGTTGTTCGAGGGGTCGAACCGGTCCAAGCGCTGGCCCGTGCGCTGGCAAATCCAGAGAATGCCGTCCGAGTCGAACTGGATTTGCGTCGGGTTCAGGTGTGCGACGCCCGGGTCGAAGAACGTCCAGGACGTCTCGGTGTCGGCTCCGGGCTCATACCGCACGATTCGGTTGTTGCCGAAGTCGGTCATCCAGAGCGCGCCGTCGGGGCCGTACACGACGTCCGAGTACGCAAAGGTGAAGAGCTTTCCATCGGTGCTGCGGGACTTGTAGTCGTTGACCTGCAGCGTGTTGAGATCGAGCGACTGCAGCCGCCCGTCGGTCTGCGGAATCCACACCTTCCCGTCGGGCGCGCGCCAGAATCCGGCGGGCTTCGAACCGGGCAAGACCCACTCGCGCAGGGCACCGGTGGTCGTGTCGAGTCGGGCGAAGATGGAGCGGCCCGCATCGATCAGGCTCTCGCCGTTGCAGATGAACCAGATCACGTCGCCATCGAACTCAAAGTCCACGGGGTTGGCGCCGAGGTGCTTGTCGTCGCGGATCTGCCACTGCGTGAGCGTGTCGCCATGGAGCCGGACGATCCGGTCGTTGGAGGGAATCAGAAACCAGACCGTGCCGTCGGTCAGCGCGCGGATGCGAACGCCGGTGACGTTGCGCGTGTTCTCCGTGGGGATCGAGATGCCGGTCGGAACGGTGGTCGCGGTCTGCGCCGCCAGAGGCGCCGCGGCCAGGCAGAGGGCGGCGCCAAGCAGAGTTCTCCTCGGCATCGCGCGATGATAACGCGCAGCCGCGTCGAAAATTTCACCGACTCCGGATGAGGACGAATCGGTCCTCCGTAAGACGCCCGGTGCTGGCAGGGGCCTTGAGATCCGAGATGCCCCGCGAGTCTTTCGTCGCGATGCCGCAGGTGACGGCGGGCACACGCGAGATCGCCACGATGCGAGCGCTTGGTTTCTCGCGCCCGGCGGTGTTCGGCACCTTAGTGGCGGAATCGGTCGCGATCGCGCTCCGGCGTGCCTGATCGAAGGCAGATGCTCAAGCTGTTCGTCGGCAAAGAGGTTGTTGCCGGTCCCAAAAGCAAGTACTCTTGCCGAGTCATGCGCTCCCAAACCGGGAGCGGCGAGGAGGAATGAACGCCGCGATGCGGCCTTCGTTTCTCCCCGCCGCACAGTCCCCAGAGGCGTCCTCGCCGGACTCCGCTGGCGCGGTCTTTTTCCTCCGGCGCCGTCCGACCCGAGTGGGGGTCGGCTGGTGAGGCCACCGCTGCGCCGCTCTTCTCGCCGCCGCGAGGACCTCGAGGAGGCCAAGCGCGTGCGACTCTTGATCGAACAGATGCCGGCCGTGCTCTGGTCCACGGATGCGGACCTCAAGTTCACATCCTGGTCCGGTGGAGGGCTTTCCGCTCTCGGCATCGATCCTGTTCCCTCCATCGGGATGAGCCTCTTCGAGTTCTTCAAGACGGACGATCCTGAGGCGCGTCCCATCGCGGCCCACCGCCGGGCGCTGGCCGGGGAATCGGTTGCCTACAAGGGCTCTTGGTGGAATCGCACCTTCGAGGTCCATGTCGAGCCGCTCAAAGACGGCCGCGGGCGCGTCACGGGAGCGGTCGGCGTGGCGGTCGACATCACCGACCGGAAGCTCGCCGAAGAGCGGGTCGTCTATCAGTCGTATCATGACGCGCTCACGGGGCTTCCCAACCGGCTGCTCTTTGCGGATCATCTCGCGATCGCCGTTTCCCACGCCCGCCGAGTCGGCGGACACGTCGCTGTGCTGTGCCTGGATCTCGACCATTTCAAGCTGATCAATGACACCCTCGGCCACACAATCGGCGACCACCTTCTCGAGGCCGTCGCGGGGCGTCTGGCTCGCTGCGTTCGCGAGGAAGACACGGTAGCCCGCGCGGGAGGAGACGAATTCACGATCCTCGTCACGGACCCGAACGGGGCCGAAGAGCCCCTCCGGATCGCCCGCACGATCCTCGAGGCAGTCGCCCGCCCGCTCACCGTCGACGGCCACGAGCTCTACGTCACGGCTTCGATCGGGGTCGCGACCTACCCGGAGGACGGTGAGGACGTCGAGACGCTCTTGAAGAACGGCGACAACGCCATGTATCGGTCCAAGGAGCTCGGCCGCAACACCGTGCAGCTCTGTACAGCCGAGATGAACCGCCGGGCCGTCGAGCGCCTCGCGGTCGAGAACGGGCTGCGCCATGCCCCCGAGCGCGAAGAACTGATCGTCCACTATCAACCTTTCTACGAGGCCGCGACGCGACGCGTGTCCGGCATCGAGGCTCTTCTGCGCTGGCGACGGCCGGGCATCGGACTGGTGCTTCCGGAGAACTTTCTGGGCGTCGCGGAGGAGACACGCCTGATTCTGCCGATCGGGAGCTGGATCCTCTCCACCGCCTGCCAGCAGCTGCGGACCTGGCAGGCGACGGGACTCGGGCACCTGCGGCTCGGGGTCAATCTCTCGATGCGGCAGTTTCAACAGCCCGACCTGGCGCAGACGATCGTGCGCATTGTGAAAAAGGCGGGTGTCGACCCGTCAGACCTGGAGCTCGAGATCACGGAGTCGGTCGCCATGCAGGACGCGGATTTGACCCTCGCTATCTTGCGGGACCTGCGGGAGGCGGGCATGGGGATCGCGCTCGACGACTTCGGCACGGGACACGCGTCGCTGAACTACTTGAAGACCTTCCCGATCACGAAGCTCAAGATCGACCAGTCCTTCGTCGCAGACATGAGGGAACGCCCGGAAAACGGGGCGATCGTGCGGACGATCATCGCCATGGCGCACGACCTTCACCTCACGGTCACGGCGGAGGGAGTCGAGAACTCGGAACAGCTCGAGGAGCTGGTGCATCTCGGATGCGACGAAGTGCAGGGTTTCCTGCTCGCCATGCCGCAACCGGCGGACGCCTGCGAGACGGTGTTGCGCGCCCTTCCGGCAGACGATCGGCCGGAGAATCGCCACGAGAGGAGCGCTAACCTTAGCTCTGGAACTTAACGTGAGGGGGCTGCGCTAGTTTTCCCCAATGACCGTGCGCGACTCCGGTGCGTACCCTTGAAAAATCGGCAATGCAGTCAGTAATCTCCGCGGGGCGGAAGGACACCCGAGCCCCTCAGGCTGTTCCTTCCTTCGACTCGCCGGAACCTCTGCGTCAAACTCGCGCGTTTTGGGGGTTGAAGAAAACGCTCTGCTGGCTGGCCGCGGGTGCGCTGGCCGTCGCCTGTGGATCCCGCTCTCCGATTGCGGCCCGGTCCACTGCCGCCCGCAACCTGGTCCTCGTCACGATCGACACCTTGCGCGCCGACCACGTCGGCGCCTACGGGTCTCCTGCGGGCGCGACACCCCATCTTGACCGGCTGGCCTCGCGCGGGGTCGTTTTCGAAAACGCCTTCACGACCGCCCCCCTGACGCTGCCTGCCCACGCCTCTCTTCTCTCGGGCCTCTGGCCCTTTCGCCACGGCGCGCGCGTCAACGGCTCCGACGGGATTGCTCCCGACGCCCCTTTGCTGGCTGCGCGCCTGCACGAGGCGGGATTCGCAACGGGCGCAGCCGTCGGCTCGCTCGTCTTGCGCTCGGGCACGGGACTCGCGCGTGGATTCGACTCTTACGACGACCGGTTTGCCGAAAACGAGGGACGACCCGAGCGAGACTGGAACGCGCGTCGGCGGGGCGACGAGGTGGTGGACCGTGCCGCCGCCTGGATCGGCGGAGTCGGAAATCGCCGGTTCTTCTTGTGGGTTCATCTCTACGACCCGCACGCTCCTTACGATCCTCCGCCGCCTTTCAAAGAGCGATTCGCGGGGAGTCCCTACCAGGGCGGGGTCGCCTACGCGGACGCTTGCCTCGGGCGCCTGATCGCGGCGCTCGAGTCCCGGGGGCTTCTCGCCGACACGCTGATCGCCGTCGCAGCGGATCACGGCGAATCGCTCGGCGAGCACGGCGAGGCGACACACGGAGTCTTCCTCTACGACGCGACTCTGCGCGTGCCGCTCCTGCTCGTCGATCCCCGGCGGAAGACCCCGAGGCGGATCTCCGCGCCGATCTCGCTCGCCGACGTCGCACCGACGTTCGCAGAGGCAGCCGGGCTTCCGGCCGTGCCCGGAGACGGCGTCTCTCTCTGGCCGCTGGTCGCCGGAACCGCGACCGCGCCGCACCGGGTGTACGCCGAGAGCGTCTATCCGGCCGCGCTGCTGGGCTGGTCTCCTCAGCGCGCCCTTCGAACGGCCGATGCAAAGTACGTCGAGGCGCCGCGCCCCGAGTTCTATGACTTGACGCGCGACCCCCGGGAGCTGGTCAACGTCTTCGACGCAACGCGCGAGGAGGTTCGAGTCCTCGCCCGCTCCCTGGCGCGAGAGCGCTCGCAAACCGGCAAGGCGAGAACCTCCGCGCCTCTCACCGACCGGGAGACGATGTCGCGTCTCGCGTCTCTGGGGTACCTCGCTCCCTCCGGCCCGCGCACGGATCTGGATCGGATCGACGCATCGCGCATCAACCCCGGGGACCGAATTGCCGACTGGGTGAAGATCGAGCAGGCCGTGATCGCCCGACAGGCTGATCGCCCCGCAGAGGCGGCGGCGATTCTCGAGGAGATCGTCGCAAGGGCTCCCGACTCGGGCCCGGCCGTGTGGCGCGAGCTGGCCCTTTCTCTGCGGCGGAGCGGTCGCGCGGATCGCGCGATCTCCGTCTACGAGCGAATCGTCGCGTCTCCCGCCGCGAGCTCTGACGACTTCTTCGGGCTCGGAGTCTGCTGGCATCTCCGGGGACGAGACGATCGGGCCGCGCGAGCGCACGAGGAGGCGGTCCGGCTGGATCCCGTCCATACCGACGCGTGGGTCAATCTCGGAGAAGAGCGGCTCGGACTCGGGCGCCTGGAGCCTGCCGAAAAGGCATTCCTTCGCGCGCTCGAGCTGGAAGGCCGGAGCGTTGACGGGCTTGCGGGTCTTGCCGCCGTCGCCTTCCAGCGCAAGCAGTATGCGGCCGCCGAGGAGTTCCTGCACCGAGCGCTTGTCATAGCGCCCCAAAACCGCGTGACTCTGGCGAATCTCGAACGTGTCCGCAGCGAGCGCTCCCGGCCGCGCCCGTCCGGCTGATGTCTTGTAAGGGAAGGCCAAAGAACAAGGAGAGTCGAGATGCGCACTCCTCATGGCACCGGTCTCCCGGCAAGGCAGATCGGACGCGTTCTCGCGACGCTTGTCCTGGCCATGGCGCCGTGGTCGCTGTGGACTCCCGCGGCGCACGCCGCCGTGGACACCGCAACGCTGTCCGGCAGCGTCGTGCTCGATCAGGACGGAAGCCCTCTGCCCGGCGTCACCGTTCGGGCGCGCGACGAGGAGCGCGGTGTCACGTCGCAGGGCGTGACCGACGCCGCCGGCAACTTCCGAATCTCGCTTCTGCGGCCGGGACGCTACGCCGTCTCCGCCGCCGTCTCGGGCTTGGGCCCCTACACACGGACGGGTTTCATTCTCGCTGTGGGTCAGGAGCTGGTCCTCCCGATCCGCCTGCTTCCTGCCGCCACGGCGGCCGTCGAGGTCAAGGGAGAGGTGGAGCTGATCGATCCGACGTCGAGCCAGGTCTCGTCCAGCGTCACACCGCAGCAAGCCCGGACCCTGCCGCTTCCGACTCGCAACTATCTCGATCTGGCCCTTCTCGCCCCCGGAACGACGCCGGGCCGTGACGTGGCTTTCACCGGCGCCGTGGGCGGCGGAGCTCAGGAGGCTCGGTGGACCTACGTCTCTCTGGACGGCGCCGACAACAACAACTTCATCGTGGGCGGTCAGCAGGCCAATGTCAGTCAGGACACCGTGCAGGAGTTCCAGGTCTTGACGTACAACTTCTCGGCCGAGTACGGGCGCTCCAACGCGGTCGTCTTGAACGTTCTGACCAAGTCGGGCGCCAACGACTTCCATGCCTCTCTCTACTCCTACTTCCGCGACCACCATCTGACAGATGACCCGTTCGTCGAGTCCGCCGGCGCCGCCGAGCCGAAAGTGCGTCGCTCCAACTGGGGAGCAACGCTGGGGGGGCCCCTGGTGCGCGACCGGGCGTTCCTCTTCGCGTCGTACGAGCAGCTGAACCAAGACACGCCCCTCACGATCACGCCGGGCGCGCGGCCGGACTTGAGCGGGACCGTCGCCGCCAAGACGGACCGAAAGCTCGCGTTTACGAAGGTGGACCTGGCGCCCGCGACTTCTCACCGCCTGACTCTGTCCTACCGTTACGACGACCGCGATCAGACCAACCTGGGGCTCTCGGGGGGCCGGTTTGCGGCCTCCTACGGCTACGCACAGTCCACCAAGACGCAAGGGGTGATCGCGGCCCATCAATGGGTGCCGTCGAGCCAGATCTACAACGACCTGCGGCTCACCTGGCTCGACTTCGATCAGACCTCGACGCCCAATTCGACGGAGCCGGGCCAGCAGCATCCTTCCCACAGCACGGGTGGCAATCCCCGGTTTCCCCAGGGAGGCACGGAAACCCGTTACGGAATCGCCGACACCTTCGCTTGGACGCTGGGCGAGCACTTCGTCAAGGTCGGTGCTGACTTCTCCCGCTGGAAGGGAGACGTCTTCTTCGATCTCTTCCGAAACGGGCTCTTCACTTTCCGGTCGGATGCCGCCAACGCTCCTCCCTTCGTCTTCATCGGAGGCTTCGGCGATTCGAGCACGCTCAACTACATCAACTTCTGGTCGGCCTACCTTCAGGACGAGTGGAAGGTGTCCGACAGGTTGACGATCAACGCAGGCCTCCGCTGGGACTTCCAGGACGGAGCAGCCAACTCCGATTTCCGGAGTCCCTTCGGGCTTCAAAATGCCCGCCAAGAGGACAAGAACAACTACCAGCCCCGGCTCGGGTTCGCCTACGACGTGTCGAGTCGCGGAAAGACGGTCGTTCGAGGCGGGGGCGGGATCTTCACCTTCCAGCTCTTCAACAACCTGAGCCTGAACGAGGACATCTTCGACGGGGATCGGTTCCGCATCGCCGTGTTCCCCTGCTTCGCCGTGCCCGGAGGATGCAACGTGAACAATCCTCCGAACGCGAACATCCCGCAGCCCTCCGAGATTCGGATGAACTCCCCGAATCTTCAGACGCCTTATACGATCACCTACAGTCTGGGGATGGCCACGGAAGTCGCCCGGGGATGGGCGGCCTCTGTGGACGGTGTCTATTCGCTCGGCCACCATGAGCTCGGCGAGGTTCGCGAGAATCTGCGCATCGACCCCAACAATGTTCAATCGCCGCGCGCGGACACGCGGATCGCCGACATCCGGCGCGTTCGCTCCGACGCCAACTCGGAGTACTACGCCATCCTGACGAGCGTTCGAAGGGCCTTCTCCGAAAACTGGCAGGCCCAGCTCTCCTACACGTACTCGAAGTGCACCAACGAGTCGGAGTTCTTCGCGATCGCGGTCAGCGACAGCCGTTCGCCGCATCCCTTCGGCCAGGACCGCGGTCCCTGCCGCACCGATCAGCGGCATCGGCTCGTCTTGAACGGTTCCTATCAGCTGCCCTGGGGCTTCGGGGCGTCGAGCATTCTGACAGTGGCCTCGGGGCAGCCGTACAGCGCCTTTGCCGGTGTGGACATCAATAACGACGACGCTCCGCCCTTCGGACAGGACCGCCCCCCCGGTTTTTCGCGCAACTCGGAGCGCTCGAACACCTACTTCCGCTGGGATCTGCGCCTCTACAAGCGGTTCGATTTCGGGCCGATCGGCTTCGAGCTGATTGGCGAGGTCTTCAACCTGACCAACCACAAGAACTTCGACCCGGCCACTTACAACAATGTCATTCCGCCGGACGTGCCCGGCACGACGACGAAGCCGCCGTCCTATTCGGCGAACTTTCCGATTCCCGCGACCTTCGGCCAGCCGGCGATCAACTCGGCCAACGATTTCTACCAGCCGCGGCAATTCCAGGTCGCCGCGCGGGTCAGCTTCTGATGTCCAAGGTCGTGACGCGGGCTCTCCATCGCCGCGAGCTTCTCGACTTTTCGGCGGAGCGGATCGGCTCGGATCCCCCCGACGAAGTCCGGCTTTTCGACGAGCTGCCGCGCGGCGTCCAAGGTAAGGTTCTCAAGAGGGAGGTCCGGGATGTCGTCGGGGCTCGAAGCGGCTGAAAGCTCGCGGCCCGACTCCTCGAAGATCCCAGGCCTCTCCAAGCTCGGCTACGGCTTCGGCAACATCGCGTACTCCCTGCCGTACCAGGCAAGCGCCACTTTCTTCATGTTCTTCGCGACGGAGATCGTCGGGATTCCCCCCACCCTCGCCGGAACGCTGGCGGCCGTGTCGCTGGCGTGGGACGCGGTCTGTGATCCTCTCGTAGGCTACCTTTCCGACAACACGGAAAGTCGGCGCCTGGGAAGACGGCACCCGTATCTGCTGGCCGGAGGCGTCCTCACGGCCGTCCTGACATGCCTTCTCTGGACGGTCTCCTCTTTGGTTTCGTTCGGCTACCGCGTCGCGCTCGTCTTCCTCTTCCTCGTCGGCTTGAGGACTGCCCTTGCGATCTTCGTCATTCCCTATCTCGCGCTCGGAGGGGAGCTGTCGCGAGATTACGACGAGCGTTCGGCGATTCAGGGCGTCCGAGCCGCCTTCTACTTGACGGGCATGATCCTGGCGATCGCCGGCGCCACGCTGGTCTTCTTCCGTGCGACGCCCGCCTTTCCCCGGGGCCAGTTGAATCCCGCGGCCTATCCCCGAATGGCCCTCGCCTTCGCCGCCGTCGTGCTCGTCTCGACGGCAGTCTGCGTGCTGTCGACGTGGAGGTTCATTCCGTTGCTCCCGGGCAGAACCGCGCGGATGAAGGGTCGACCTCTCTCCGCAAAGCATCTCTTCGGAGACTTCCTCGATGCGCTCCGGGATCGCGAGCTCTTGGCGCTTCTGCTGATGATTGTCGTCATCGAAGCGGGCTTCCAGTTTGGCATCGCGATCGGGATTCACGTCAACACGTACACGTACGGCCTGACCGGGCCCCAGATCGGCCTCTTGACGCTGGCCGTCCTCGGCAGCTCCGTTCTGTCTCAACCCTTTTGGGTCTGGTTCGCAAAGAGATTCGAAAAACGGGTCGCGCTCATCGCCGGGCTCTTGATCGGCTTTGCGGGGTTCGTCGGCGCTCCCTGGGCGCACGTCTGGTGGAAGCTGTTCCCTTTGGAGTCGCCCGGACTTCTGCGGACTCTGGCGCCCTTCATGGTGCTGGCGGGAATCGGAAACGGCGCCTTCATGTCGATTCCCAACTCCATGATCGCCGATGCCGCCGACGTCGAAGAGCTCGCCACCGGAAAGAGGGACGAAGGGCTCTACTTCGGTCTCTACATCTTCGCTTACAAGGTGGGAGTGATGGTCAGCCTGCTGCTGAGCGGTTTTGCCTTGAGCCGGATTGGCTTTCGGCCGGGGGCGCCGGGCCAGACGGAAGCCACGAGGTTCCTTCTGGCGATGGTGCCAACGTACCTGCTGCTGGCGAGCGCCCCCTTCGCGCTGTTCTTCATCAGCAAGTATGGAATCACCCGCCAGCGCTGGAGGCAGGTCAAAGACCAGCTGCAGGAGCGACGCGCCTACGCGCGGCCGGCGGGAGACGGGGCCATCCGGGGACCGGGCTCCTGACGGCGTCCCTCCGGCTCCCACGAGCTCTGGTAGAGGCGCAGCCAGTTGCTGCCGATGATCTTCCGAACGTCCCGCTCGGCGTAACCGCGCTCGAGCAGCTCTCGGGTGACATGCCCCGCCGACGCAATCGTCTCGATGCCTTTGGTCGGGCGCGCGTTGAGAAAGCTCGCCGTCGATTCGTCGAGGAAGCCGCGCAGAGCGAGCTCGGCCGTCGACTGCGGCATCTTCTCCATGAAGTCGGGCCCCAGCCCGACGTGGTCCACCCCGACCAGGTCGACGAGGTCGTCGAGGGCTTTGAAGTAGTCCTCGAGCGTCGCGTGACGGGTGCCGGTCAGCGACAGCGCAAAGACCATCGCTCCGACCACGCCTCCCTTCGCCGCCAGGGCCTTCAAGGCCTCGGGGTCCTTGTTTCGGTGGTGATTGCAGAGACGGCGCGAGTTTGCGTGCGTGACGGCGACCGGCCGCCGCGAGGCCTCGATGGCCTCCCGCGTCGTTCGGTTGCCGCAGTGTGAGAGGTCGATCAGGATGCCCAGACGGTTCATCTCCGCGATCGCTTCCCGCCCAAAGGAGGTCAGCCCGAGATCCTCGGTCACCCGGTAGCCGCTTCCGAGGCGGTTGGTCGCGTTGTAGGTGAGCTGGATGATCCGCACGCCGAGCGCGTGGTAGACGGCCAGGAGCTTCAGGTTGTCCTCGATCGGCTCGCCTCCCTGGAAGCCGAGGATGACGCCGACGCGTCCCGCCGCCTTCGCGCCGAAGATGTCGGCCGCCTTTCGAACCTGCAGGACGCGGCCCGCGTTCTGCTCGAAGAGCGCGAGATGCTCTGCGATCTCCGCCACGGTCTCTCTCGCGTCGTGCCAGGCGGCCACCGTGAGGTGGACCGCCGTGACGCCTCCCGCCTCGAGCTGCTCGAGGACCACAGGATGCCGGAAGTGGCTCGCGTTCAGGCCGTCCACGACGATGCTCTCGCGGTGGAGACGTTCCGGGTCGGTGGAGGTCATGTTCTCATCCGGCTTCGCCTGAATGGAGGTCCCATCCTAGTTCGGCGTGGATGGCCCGGCGGGCATTTCGAGGGGCGCGTCGGCGTTATGCTGTTCCTCGGAGGGCTATGGCGACGGCATCCCCGTCCTCGATCGCGCCGATTCTGGCGCAGCGAACAGTGCCTGCGGCGCCGGAGCTCGTCGAGCGCCTGCCGGACGGAAGGCTCAAATGCTTCTCGTGCGGCCATCGCTGTCCGATTCCGGAGGGCCGCGAGGGGGTCTGCCGGGTGCGCTACAACGAAGGGGGCGTGCTCCGGGTCCCGTGGGGCTACGTCGGCGCGCTGCAGTGCGACCCTATCGAGAAGAAGCCGTTCTTCCACGCGCTGCCCGGTTCCGACGCTCTCTCGTTCGGCATGCTCGGGTGCGATCTGCACTGCGCCTATTGCCAGAACTGGTTCACGTCCCAATCGATCCGCGATCCGGAGGCGGTCGCCGCGCCCCGCGACATACCGGCTGCCATGATCGCGGAGCTGGCCCTCGACTGTGGAGCGCCCACAGTCGTTTCGACGTACAACGAGCCTCTCATCACGTCCGAGTGGGCCGTGGGAGTCTTTCGCGAGGCGAAGGTCCGCGGCCTGGCGACGGCTTATGTCTCCAACGGCAACGGGACGCCTCAAGTGCTCGACTACATCCGCCCCTGGATCGACTTCTACAAAGTCGATTTGAAGTCGATGGACGACAAGCACTATCGGCAGCTCGGCGGCGTGCTCGCCAACGTGCTCGAGACAATCGCCGGCATCCACGAACGGGGCGTCTGGCTCGAGGTCCTGACTCTCACGATCCCCGGCTTCAACGACTCCGACGAGGAGTTGACGCGCGCGGCCGAGTTCGTCGCGTCCGTTTCACGAGACATTCCGTGGCACGTTACGGCCTTCCACCCCGACTACAAGATGACGGACCACGGCGCGACGCCCGCTTCGACCCTCCTGCGCGCGGCGGAGATTGGCTCGAGAGCAGGCCTCCATTACGTCTACGCGGGCAACCTGCCCGGACGGGTGGGGGAGTGGGAGAACACGCGCTGCCCGCAGTGCCGGGCGACGGTCATCGAGCGTTACGGCTTTCAGGTCACAAAGAACCGCTTGGTCGACGGGGCGTGCCCGCAATGCCAGACGCCCATCCCGGGCCGGTGGAACCCTTCCAAGGAAGGGACTACCCGAACCCACGGCATTCCGTTGCCGGTTCTGTGAGACGCCGAGCGGAGCAGGCGTCCAAAGCCCAAAATCCAAAGTCCAAAGGAGCCGAGGGACTCCCGTAAACCGATCGCGCTGCCAGTCGTCTCACCCCCTGAACGGGTCGGAAGGGGGTTTCTCCCATGAGCGAGTCGGCTGTCAACTGGACCCGAGACGTCGCGGCGCACCTCCTGCGTCGGGCGGGCTTCGGCGGCACCCCCGCCGAGATCGACGACCTGTTCCAGCGCGGTTTGACCGGCGCGGTCGGCAGGCTGGTCGACTACGAGGCGATCGACAAGTCCGCCTACGAGGCGGCTTTGGCCGCCCGGGGCTACAACCTGCTGACGACGCGGGGGATCCAGCAGTGGTTCTTGGACCGCATGGCCTTCTCACCCCGGCCTCTGGAAGAGAAGATGAGCTACTTCTGGAACCTCCACTGGACCTCGGGCATCTCGAAAGTGCGGGGCGTCACTCTGATGCTCAACCAGAACCAGACGATGCGCCAGAACGCGGTCGGCAAGTTCGACGATCTCGTCGTGAAGATCTCCCAGGACCCGGCCATGCTCGTCTGGCTGGACAACTGGCTCTCCAAGCCCCAGCGCGGCAACGAGAACTACGCGCGCGAGCTGCTGGAGCTCTTCACGGTCGGAGTGGAAAGCGGCTACACGCAGACGGACGTCACGATGGTCGCCCGGGCGCTGACCGGCTGGACGCTCACGGCCGGCAGCTACACGAAGAATGACAACTACAACGGGGCGACGTTCTTCGACAACGCGGCGCTGCACGACACCGGATCGAAGACGATCCTCGGCCAGACCGGCAACTGGAATGGCTACGACGCAATCAACATCATCCTGAACTGGAGCGACGCTGAAGGCTCGAAGGCGGGGCAGTTCATCACCGCCAAGCTCTGGACTTTCTTCGGCCACGCGAGCCCGACCGACGACGTCGTGAGCCAGTTGACCGCCGTGTGGACCTCCTCCGGCCGCTCGATCCGAGAGGTTCTGCGGGCGCTTTTCACCATGCCCGAGTTCTACGAGGCGCACACCGCCAAGAAGTGGGTGCGCAGCCCCGTGGAGTACGCGGTGGCCGCCATTCGCATGCTCGAGGGGCAGAGCGACTTCGCGGCGGCGGCCAGCTCGCTGGCGGGCATGGGCCAGGCCCTCTTCAACCCGTCGGATGCGAAGGGCCCGGACTGGGGCCTCGACTGGATGAACACCGGAACGCTCTTTGCGCGGGCCAATTTCGCCAACACGCTCTGCACCAACCGCGGCACGAGCGGGACTCGCTTCGACCCGAATGCGCTGCTGTCCGGACACGATGCCTCGACGGCGAGCAGGGTCGTGGACCTGCTGGCGGCCCGTCTCAACGTGACCGACGCGCCGCCCGCAACGAGGCTCTCCTGGATCGACTACATGAACCGCGACGATGCCGGCAACCGCGTGACCTGGACGCTCGACAACGTCGACAAGAAAGTCCGGGGCCTCGTGCACCTCATGCTGACGAGCCCGGCGTTTCACCTGGCCTAGCTCCAAGGAGTCAGCCATGCCGATCTCCAGACGTGATTTTCTCCTCAAGTCCGCCGGCTTCGTCAGCGTCTCGGCGATGGTGCCGCGCTGGGCGGTCAAGGACGCCGCCAACTTCGAGGAGTCGCTCGGAGCCGAGGCCGCCGGCCGCACTCTGGTCGTTCTGGAGCTGATGGGCGGCAACGACGGCCTGAACACCGTGGTGCCCTACGCCGACTCCCGGTACCCGCAGCTGCGTTCGCGCATCGGCATCTCGGTCAGCAGCGTCCTCCAGCTCGACTCCCGGCTCGGCTTGAACCCGGTGATGAGCAGCATGATGTCGCTCTGGAACTCCAACCGCCTCGCCCTCCTCGAGAATGTGGGCTATCCGAATTCGAGCCTCTCGCACTTCTCTTCGCGCGACATCTGGCACACGGCCGATCCGACGCTCGCGCAGCGGCGCGGCTGGCTCGGCCGGTGGGCCGACGAATACCTCGCGGGCGACCCGAATCCTTTGAAGTGCGCCGCGATCTCACAGACGCTGCCCAGGACGCTGCTGTCCGACAAGGTGCAGGTGCCTTCCTTCGTCAACATCGCCACGTACTCCTACCAGACAGACGGCAAGTTCCCCGGCGACCGGACCAACCAGATGAACGCCTTTGTTGCCGAGAGCTCGCCCGAGTATGAGATACCGACCACGGTGGACACGCTCGGGCAAATCGGCGAGGACGCGATCAGTTCGTCGAACATACTTCAGACGGTGAGCACGGGCTACGTCTCGATGGGCAACTACCCCGCGGGCAGCCTGGCCTCCGGCCTCCAGCTCTGCGCGGAGATCATCCATGCCAACATCGGAGCGCGCATCCTCTACGTCACGTACGGCGGCTTTGATAACCACGCCACGGAAGACCAGGACCACGACCCCCTGGTGCAGAACGTCTCGGACTCGATCAAGGCTTTCTTCGACGACCTCGACGGGCACGGCAAGTCGCACGACGTTCTCTTGATGACGTGGTCGGAGTTCGGCCGCCGCGCGCAGGACAACGCGTCCAACGGCACGGACCACGGCACGTCGGCGCCCCACTTCGTGGTCGGCGACGCCGTCGTCAAAGGAATCTACGGCAGCCCGCCGGACCTGACCAATCTCGATTCGAACGGAAATCTTCACATCGAGAACGACTTTCGGTCTTACTACGGCACCGTCCTGGCTGATTGGCTGAAGGTGCCGGATGTGCCGAATATCCTCGGGGCGACCTGGCCCAATCTGGGGTTCTTAAACAAGAGCTACGTGTAACGAGAGGACATAGGTGGTAGGACGAAGGTCGTAGGTTGCGTCCTTCCACCTTTCTCCTTCGTCCTTCGTCCTCTGATACGTTGAGGCGGTGATTGCAGGAAGGGCCACGCTCGACGGCACCCGGCGGTTCGCCGAGCGTTCCGGGGCGGCCAAGGGCCACTTCCGCGAGGCGATGGGGCTCTCGCTTTCGTCGCTCGGCCTCGGAACGTACCTCGGCGAGGAGGACGACGCGACAGACCGAGGCTACGAGGCCTCGATCGCGGCGGCGCTGGCCCAGGGCGTCAACGTGTTCGATTCCGCGATCAACTACCGGGGACAGAAGAGCGAGCGGGCCGTCGGCCGCGCCATCGCGGCGGCGCTCGAAGGCGGAGCGGCGAGCCGCGAGGAAATCTTCGTCTCGACCAAGGGCGGTTATCTGCCGCACGACGCCGACGACCTCCGCGAATCGCGCCGTTACGTGCGCGAGACGTTCCTGCTGTCTGGACTTGCGCCACAGGCCGAAATCGCGCAGGGCTGCCACTGCATAGCCCCGGGCTATCTGGACGATCAGCTCGAGCGCAGCCGCACGAATATCGGTCTCGAGACCATCGACCTCTACTATCTGCACAACATCGAAACGCAGCGCGGCGCCGTAGACCCGATGGCCTTGCGCGCCCGCCTGCTCAGCGCCGTCCGGTTCCTCGAGGACGCGACCGCGAGCCGAAAGATCGCCGCGTGGGGGCTCGCCACCTGGGACGGTTTGCGCGCGCCGCCCGAGCACCCGGAACACATCTCACTTTCCGAGATGCTCGCCGTGGCCCGCGAGGTCGCCGGGGACTCTCATCACTTCCTCGCCGTCCAGCTGCCCTTCAGCCTGGGTATGGCTCAGGCCCTGGTGTACCGCTCCCAGGAGACTCGGACGGGCAGAGTGCCCGCGCTGGCTGCCGCCTCGGGCCTGGGCCTCGGAGTCTTCGGATCGGCCTCGCTGCTGCAGGGCCGACTCGCGGCCGGCCTGCCGGAGAACCTGCGGGAAGCCTTCCCCGAGTGCGACTCGGCGGCCCGAGCGGCCCTTCAGTTCGCGAGATCCGCGCCGGGCATGACGGCGAGCTTGGTCGGCGTCTCGGACCCCTCCCATGCCCGCGACGATTTTGGGCTGTCCCGCTTGCCGCCGGCCGGGCCGGACCGGCTCCTGGCCCTGTTCGGCTAGCGCGTTTTTTCCCTTCCTTTTCGCTCAATTTCGGCTAGTATTGGGTCTTCCCGCCCGGACTGTCAGTCAGCGCGGCGGGTGAGTTGGAGTTCATGCCCGAAGATCCCCTGGGTCCCCAAGTTTCTACGTCCGTTTCCGTTCAGGATGCTCCCTCCGGCGCGGAGAGCAGGGCGTCTTTCGTCGGCGAGGCTCAACAGCCCGGCATCGGCGAGGGGCAGCCACGCCCCCACCGGCGCCGACGCCGGCGCAGACGCCGCGGCGGCGGCGGAGGCCGCCCGCCGGGAGCGAACGGGTCACCCGAACGTGCGGAGGAGCTTTCCGCCGCCGGCCCCGAGCGGCCGGTCGAGGGCGTTCTCTCGATTCCGGCGCGCGATAATGCGCCGGGCGTGCTCGTCTCGTCACGGGCGAACTACCTGCCCTCTCCGAAGGATCCGCTGGTCCCGCGAGAGCTCGTCAACCGCGAGGGGCTGGAGGCGGGTGCCCTGATCACGGGCTTTGCCGCCGACGGCAACCGCCCGGTGGTCAAGCGCATCGAGCTCGTCGAGGGACTCGAGCCCGAGGCCTTCCGGCAGCGCCCCTCATTCAACGAGCTCGTCTCGATCGACCCCCACGAGCACCTGAAGCTCGAGACCGAGCCCGAGGAGATGTGCGGGCGCGTGGTCGACCTGCTCGCGCCCATCGGACGGGGCCAACGCTGCCTGATCGTCGCGCCGCCGAAGGCCGGCAAGACGACGCTCCTGAAACGCATGGCGCACGCCGTTTCTGTCAACGACCCGGACGTCCACGTGATCGTGCTTCTGATCGACGAGCGACCGGAAGAGATCACCGATTTCCGCCGCAGCGTCCGCGGCGAGGTCATCGCGTCCTCCGCCGACCTCTCGGCCGAGAACCACGTCGCCGTGGCGGAGATCGTGGCCGAGCGGGCCCGCCGCCTCGTCGAGTGCGGCAAGCACGCCATCATCTTCCTCGACTCGATCACGCGGATGGCCCGCGCCTACAACCACATGCAGAAAGGCGGGGGCAAGATCATGTCCGGTGGCATCGACGCTCGCACGATGGAAAAGCCGCGCCGCTTCTTCGGAGCGGCCCGCAACGCCGAGGGGGGCGGGTCGCTGACGATCATCGCGACCGCGCTCATCGACACCGGCTCCCGGATGGACGAGATCATTTTTCAGGAGTTCAAGGGCACCGGCAATACGGAGATCGTCCTCGACCGGGACCTCTTCAACCGGCGCATCTTCCCTTGCATCAACATCCCTCAGTCGGGCACGCGCAAGGAAGAGAAGCTCTATGACCCGGAAGAGCTGCCGAAGATCGTCAAGCTCCGCCGGGCGCTGGCCGCCGTGGACAAGATCCAGGCGATGGAGCTGGTGCTCGGAAGGCTCTCGAAGTTCCGCGCCAACGCGGACTTCTTGAAGAGCTTCTAGCCGGCGCTCCTTTGTCGGCGCGCGGCGGTCGACTGTTGGCTCTCAATGAGTTAGCCTAGATCGGCTCAAGAAAAACAGGCGATGACCGACCAGACTCCGAGTCCCGAAGTCCGCGAGGCGCTCGAAGAGCTGCAGCGGTATCTCGCCGACAACATCCCACCGCTCGTCGTTGCGGACTCGGTCCGTCTGCTTCTGCGCTATCCGGCGGAGCTGATCGCGACCTCGATTCACGCATGGGCGCTGGGCCAGCGCGACACGTCGGTGCCGCTGTCCGACTATCTCTACCACGGCGCCAGGAAGATCTTCCTGATGGGCGACTTCAAGCTGTTGCCGCAGGAGCCCTTCGACGAGTTCATGGCGGGCTTGAAGAACTCTCTGCTCGATTTCTGTCCCGATGCCGATCGCGGGATCCTCGCCACCAGCCTCGAGAGCTTGGCCGACGCCGCAAACGTCCCGACGACGCAGGTGGACATGATATTCCGGCAGTCTGTGGGTGCCCGGCGGCCGCTGGCCGCCGCATCCGCCCGCGAGAGCCGGACCGCGGCGTCCGTCGCGGGCAGCGGCAACTTCGTCGGGCCGGGCGGCGCACCGATCAGCGAGGAGCAGTTCCGCGGCCTTCGGCGCATCTCGCTGCTGCTCGAACGCCTGGAGGCGGAAGCGGTCGAAGGCGATATCTCCAAATCCACGAAGAAGGGTCAGATCCTGGCCTCGCGGGCGCTTTCCGTCGCCGCGCGGCACTCGGAGTCGGACGCCGAGCTCGATCAGCATCTCGAGAGGCTGCGCAGCCTCGGCCTCGAAGTCTCGACCCAGGACATCTTCCGGGCCCTCGGCCAGGTGACGCCAGCCTGGGTGGCGCCGGCCGGCGCGGAGACGCAGAAACTGCCGCCGAGGCCGCACAGCGCCCTCGAAACCATGCGGCGGCTCGTCACCCAGACGGACGACCCCGGCGAGATCGACAAGCGCTACCAGGAGCTCGTGCGGGCCGCCGTCGAGCGCCTGAACGAGGGCTCACTGGCGCAAGGCGTGGCGATGCTCGATCTGGCCGAGCAGCTCGCCTCTGAGAAGAAGGTCGACCTGGCCGCCGTCGAGGCGGCCCGCCGAAAAGGTGATGAGGGAATCGACTTCGAGCGGCTCAGGAGATTTGCGGAGATCCCGGAGCAGCACCCGCTGCTGCGGCGTGTGCTCAACTTCTTCATCGCGCTGACACCGTCGTCCCTCTTCGATGGGCTGGTCGGGGAGAGCCGGCGAGAGCGCCGGCGCCTCGTCCTGCTCCTCCTCGAGGTACACGGCGAGGCGGCGCGGGAGGCGGCGCTCGACCGTCTCCGCCTGCAGTTGACGCCGGGGGCCGGCGACGAGGAGTTCTATTTTCGCCGCAACATGCTCTACCTGCTGCGGAGGCTTTCGCGTGCGACGAAGGAATCGATGGACGAGGAGATTGCGATCTACGTCCGGCATGCCGATGCGCGCTACCCGCAGCACACGGTCAAAGAGGCCGTCGCGGGCCTCGGGCAGATCCGGAACGAGAAAGCGGAGAAGGCGCTGCTCCAGCTGATGGAGGACATCGAGTTGGCGCTCAGCGTCACGCAGGAGCCGCCGCCCAACGCGCCCGACATGAAGGCCGCGCTCGACCGGATCGCCGGCGCTCTCGCGCGTTTCGGCTCGGTCGGAGCGCGCCGGGGACTCATCGACCATGCATTCAAGAAGAAGGCGGAGTTCGGGGACACGATGGCCCGTCTGACCGAGTTCGCGGGCCAGGACCTCTCGACCGACGAGGAGGCGGTCAAGAGGCTTCTCGAGTCGCTCCGCGCCGCCGCGCCCTTCAAGCTGTTCGGGCTGACACTGCATCAGAGCTACGAGAACGTCCTCTACATCGTCCAGGCGCTGTCGGCGACACCCACCCCGGGCGTCCGAAAGATCTTCGAGGACTTAATCAAGCGGTTCCCCGATCAGGAGTTCGCGAAAGTGGCGGCCAAGTCGTTGCAGACGTTCGCGTCCGGCCGGCCCACGGCCGAGGCGGAGCCGGCGGGAAGCCTCGCGGGCGACCTTTCCCTCTTCGGCGTGCCTGCCCTGGTGCAAAGCCTCGCCGAGGCTCAGGTGTCGGGCACTCTGACTTTGAAGAGCCCGAAGGGCGAGCCGTTCGCCACGGTCATGCTGCGGCAAGGAAAGATCAAGACGTGCCAGACCGGAAAGCTCTTCGGCGAGGAGGCGTTCTACCAGCTCCTCGAGCGGCCTCTCCCGGGGACGTTCCTGCTCGTGCGCCTGCCGGAGGGGGCGCGCGAGACTCAGGCGGGCACCTTGAAAGACGTGCTCCCGCTGTCGCTCGAGGGGCTTCGCCGGTACGACGAGTTCCAACTCGCGAGCGCCATCGTGACGGACGACATGCTCTTGAAGCCGACGGACGTCAAGCCCACCGCTCACAAGGACGAGACCGATGGGATCCTCGTCAAGGATCTGTGGACTGCCGTCGGCTCCGGTGCGACGCCCAGGCAGTGTGAGGCGGCCGTCGGCGCGGACGCGTACCGCATCCGCCGCATGCTCGTTCACTGGGTCGAGCAGGGCTCGCTGGTCACCGCGTAGCCCTCTCGTCAGCGTCGGCGGGAGGGTTTCTTGGACCGCCCGTAGCTTTCGGCGTGGCCGCTCTTGCGGGCCGGCGCGCCCGGGGCGGCGAGACGGACCGAGGATTCCGTCGAACGGGACGGGGGACGGCGGAAGACGGTGGCTCGCGGCACCGCGCTCAGCTTGCCAGCGCGGAAAAGGTCTTCCGTCGGCCATTCTTCGGGGATCTTGCGGCCGATCAGCTTCTCGATCGAGTCGAGCGAGAAGACATAGTCGTCACACGCGAAGGAGACGGCGGTTCCTTCGGCGCCGATTCGTCCGGTGCGTCCGATGCGGTGCACGTAGTCCTCGGCGTCCTGCGGCAAGTCGTAGTTGATGACATGGGAGACGCCTTCGATGTGGAGGCCGCGAGAGGCGACGTCGGTTGCGACGAGGACGGCCAGCCGGCCCTCCTTGAAGTCCGTCAGGATCTTCAAGCGCCGGTCTTGCGGGACGTTGCCCGCCAGCGCGCGGGTCGGATATCCGTTGGCCGTCAGGCCGCGCACGAGCTCGTTGGCCGTCGTGCGACGGTTGACGAAGATGAGAACTCGCTGACCACCCTCTCGTTCAAGAAGGCCGAGCAGCAGGCGGAACTTCTCCTTGCCCGCGACGTGGTAGAGCCGCTCGGTGATCCCGTGCGCGCCCACGCGCTCGGGCTCGACTTCGACTTTGCGAGCGTTGTTCGTGTGCTCGTAGGCGAGCTCCATGACGCGCACGGAGAGGGTCGCCGAGAAGAGAAGCGTCTGACGCCGGTGGTAGGGCGTGCAGCGCCGGAGGATTTGACGCAGGTCCCGGATGAAGCCCATGTCGAACATCCGATCGGCCTCGTCGATCACGAGAATCTCGATGTCCTTGAAGGTCGTCGCGCCCTGGCGCTCGTAATCGATCAGCCGGCCCGGCGTGCCCACGAGCAGGTCGGGCACGGCGCGCACGGCGTCCCGTTGGAGGCGGTAGTCAAGGCCGCCGAAGACGGCGAGCGTCGAGAGTCCCGTGTGGCGGCCGAGCGCCTCGGCGTCGTTCTTGATCTGCACGACGAGCTCGCGGGTGGGCGCGATGATCAGGACGCGGGGGCCGCGGGCGCGACCCGGACGCGGGCGGCGCAGCAGCCGCGTGAAGATCGTGATTAAGAAGGCCGCTGTCTTGCCCGTGCCGGTTTGCGCCTGGCCGGCGACGTCCTGCCCGGCGAGGGTGATCGGGAGCGCCTTTTCCTGGATCGGCGTCGCGAAGACGAATCCCGCCTCGGCGAGGCCCCAGCGGACCTCGTCGGGGATGTCGTAACTGGCCAGCAGCGTGTTCGAGAGGTGCTTTTCGGTATCCGTGGAAACCCTAGACACGTAAGGATCTTATCAGTTTTCGATGACGCGTCCGAAATCGGCGATGAGCGGTTTCTGCGTCGCCCGAGCGAGCGCCAGGCCGATCGCCCTTTTCTCTTTCGGCGACGCCGCGCCGGCTAAGGGATGGAGCCTTCCCCCCGCGCGCGCAGCCAGGCGCTGGACCGACCAGGTCCACCAGGGCGGCAGCGGCCAGAAAGTCTGGCGCCAGCACTCGAGGTCCCCTCTCCGGACAATCTGCGCGCGCGTGCGTTCGAAAGCGGTCGTACGGATCGTGATGGCCTCGCCGTCGACCTCGATCGTCTCTTCTCCAAAGGCCAGAGCCGAAAGGCCCAGCAGGGCGAGGGGCGTCGAGACGCCGATCGACAGCGACAGGGCGATGAGCACCGGCAGGGGCAGATCGGAAAAGTCACCTTTGCGCAGCCCAGCCTCCCACGACGTGCCGAGGCGCGCGCCGCCGAAAAGGGCCGCGAGCAGGATCACGGCAGCCAGCGCGAGAAGCTGGCGGCGCGTCCCGGCCTTCCGGACCAGGGGGCGGATCTCGACCCGAACGCCGCCGGGGAGGTACGCGATGGACACCCGGGGGTCTTCTTCAATCGCCAAGATCGGAATTGTATGATCGGACCCGGCGGGTCCGGACGAGGAGGAGCGAGCGTGGCCAAGAAAAAGAAATTGAGGAAAAAGGCCGGCAGGAAGGTCGCTCGGAAAGCGGCGAAGGTCTCCCGAAAGGCCGCCGGAAAGACGAAAAAGACGGCGAAGAAAGCGACTCGGAAGAAGGCCCTCCGCAAGGCCACGCCGAAGAGAGGCTCGAAGAAGACAGCCGCCAAGACCGCCGCTCGGAAGGGGGCAGCCTCCGGCGCAGCGCTGGCGGCAGCCATCGGCGCTCCGATCGTGGCCTCGGCGCTCGCGGAGGAGTTCGACGCGGAAGAGTTTGGCCCCGAAGTCGACGTTCTGGCTGCCGACGACGACGAGGAGGACGAGGAACTGGAAGCCGAGCTTCCCGAGGTGGACGTGCTCGAGGAGCATCTCGACCTCGAAAAGCCCGGTGACGACGACGACGGAGAGTGGTAGGATCTCCGAGGAAGCTATTGCCGGGCTCTTGCCCGGCTGTCGGTCCGAAGGCCCCGATTGTTCGGGGCCTTCGTGTTAGCCCGCATTATCCACGAACGACTCCAGCGGCTTTCGGCCGCGGCAGTCGCTTCGCGACCGGCGGCCGAGAGGTCCTAGGATCTCCGTCGCGGACAAGACACCTGTTCTCTGGGCACAGGCATCCCAAGGACCAGCCTCTTCGGCGCAATCTCCTGCCCGCGTTTCGGCTGGGTGTCCGTGAATAATCCGGGCTACCGGGGTATCGGCGCCGGCCTGCGATTCTTGTCGAGGTTGACGAAGGTGACCTCGGCCTCGGTAACCTTGACGCGGCTGCCCAGCCCCTCGCCTTGCTGCGAGAAGACCTCGACGGCGATCGTGATCGACGTGACACCTATCCGGACCAGGCGCGTGTAGAAGGAGACGAGGTCTCCGACGGAGACAGGTTGGTGGAAGACGACCTCCCGCATCGCGACCGTCACGATGAATGAGGCTCCGTGTTGCTTGGCCTCGACCGCCGCCGCCTGGTCGATGTAGGAGAGGATCACGCCGCCGAAGATCGTGCCGTGGGCGTTCGTGTCCTTCGGCATCATGATGACGCGGATGGAGGGCTCACGAGGCGGCGGCGTGGCGCTCATTCCGGCCTTCCCGGGGTGGCCAGTCGCGGCGGGCCGTATTCGAGGTCCGCGCGCGCCACGTAACCATCCGTGAGGTTTAAGATCATCGTTCCGTCGGCGTAGTAGTAGGTCCACAGGGCGTGGCGAGAGGCGCCGCGCGTCTCGACGGAGACCGACGGCTTGCCGATCGCTTCGAGGACTGCCTTTTCGGGCCGGCCGGGGTCCACTTTTCTTCGCGCCTCCGTCACCGAGCCGGGCAGCACCCTTCCGATTCCGGCGAGGGTTTCAGACTGCCGATCAACACGGTGCTGCCACCAGCGCAGACCGAAAACCGCCGCGGCGAGAGCCAGTGCGACGAAGGCGAGGGCGACCAGGGGGACGCGGCTTGTCTTTTCGGTGTCGGACATGTTGCGGCAAATTGTAGCCCGTCTGGTGAAAACGACTCATTGCGAGTGCTGCCGCGCATGCGGTTAAGATGCCGATCCATGCGACAGAAAGTGACGGTTGTGGGCGCGGGCAACGTCGGCGCGACCGCCGCGCAGCGCCTCGTCGAGAAGCAGCTCGCCGACGTCGCCCTCGTCGACATCTTAGACGGCGTTCCGCAGGGCAAGGCCTTGGACATCATGGAGTCGGCCCCGGTCGAAAGGTTCGATGCCCGCCTGGCCGGCAGCAACGGCTACGAAGGCACGGCCGGCTCCGATGTCGTCGTCATCACGGCGGGTATCCCCCGCAAGCCCGGGATGAGCCGGGACGACCTCGTAGCGACCAACGAGAAGATCGTGGCGGACGTCGTGAACAAGGTGCTGCCGGGCTCGCCGAATGCGATTCTGATCATCGTGTCAAACCCGCTCGACGCGATGTGCGAGGTGGCGCGGCGGGTCTCGAAGCTCCCGCGCGAGCGGGTCTTCGGCATGGCCGGCGTTCTCGACTCCTCGCGCATGCGCTGGTTCCTGGCCGAGGCGCTCGGCGTCTCGGTCGAGTCCACGCACGCCTTCGTGCTGGGCGGCCACGGCGACACGATGGTACCCCTGCCTCGCTACTCGACGGTGGGCGGCGTGCCCGTCACGGAGCTGTTGCCGAAGGACAAGCTCGACGCCATCGTTCAGCGCACCCGCGACGGCGGCGCCGAGATCGTAAATCTGCTGAAGACTTCGGCCTGGTACGCGCCGGCCTCGGCGGTCGTCGAGATGGTGGATGCCGTGCTGCGAGACAAGAAGAAGATCCTGCCGTGCGCGGCGTACCTGCAGGGCGAGTACGGGATGAACGACGTCTATCTGGGCGTGCCGGTCAAGCTCGGAGCGAGGGGCGTCGAGCAGATCATAGAGATCGCGCTCGCGCCCGAGGAGAAGGCGGCGCTGACCAAGTCAGCCAACGCCGTGCGGGAGCTGTTCAAAATCTTGAAGGTATGAAGGCCGAGACGAACTTCTGGCTGCGGCGCCTTCATTCGCTGTCCGGAATCGTTCCGATCGGCGGCTTCCTGGCTTTCCATCTTTACGAGAACTTCACGGCGACGCGCGGGGCGGAGGCCTACAACGAGGCCTCCCGGCGCCTGCAGGAATTGCCGCTCGCCGTGTTTCTCGAGATCTTCGTCATCGTCGTGCCGATCCTCTTCCACGGCGTCTACGGCCTCTTCATCACCGCCGAGTCGCGGCCGAACCCGATCTCGAGCCCGTACCTCCGCAACACCCTCTACACACTTCAGCGCGTCACAGGAGTGGTCGTCTTCGCGTTCATCCTGTTTCACCTCTGGACGACGCGGCTCGTGCAGCTTGAGGACCATCACACCCTCGATCTCTACAGCCTCGTTCGCACCACGATCGCGAACCCCTGGCTCTACGCCTTCTACATCGCAGGCATCCTCTCGGCGACGTTCCACCTCGCCAACGGCATCTGGTCGTTCTCGATCGTCTGGGGCCTGACCGTGGGCGCTAAAGCCCAGCAGCGCATGGCGGCCGTCTCTGCGGTCGTCTTCGTCATCCTGTCCGTGATCGGTTTGCGGTCGATCTCCGCATTTCGGATGTAGGAGCTCTGTGAGCAACGAGCGAGTCATCGTCGTCGGTGGAGGCCTCGCAGGCCTCATGACCGCGATCCGCGCGGCCGAGATGGGAGTCGGCGTGGACCTGTTCTCCGTCGTGCCGGTCAAGCGCAGCCACTCTGTCTGCGCGCAGGGCGGCATCAACGGCGCGGTGAACACCAAGGGAGAGGGCGACTCCCCCGAGATCCACTTCGACGACTCGGTTTACGGCGGCGACTTCCTGGCGAACCAGCCGCCGGTCAAGGCCATGTGCTACGCGGCGCCGGGCGTCATCTCTCTGCTCGACCGCATGGGCGTCATGTTCAACCGGACGCCGGAGGGCCTGCTCGACTTCCGCCGCTTCGGCGGGACGAGGCACCACCGCACGGCTTTCGCCGGAGCCACGACAGGCCAGCAGCTGCTTTACGCGCTCGACGAACAAGTGCGGCGCTTCGAGGTCGACGGGCTCGTTCAGAAATACGAGATGTGGGAATTCCTCGGCCTGGTGCGCGATGCCGACGGCAACTGCCGCGGCATCACGGCGCTCGACTGGTACTCCATGAAGGTCGAAGTCTTCCCGGCGCTGGCCGTCATGCTGGCCACGGGCGGGCCGGGCATCGTCTTCGGCCGCTCCACGAACTCGGTCATCAACACCGGCACGGCGGCAGGCGCCGCCTACCAGGACGGCGCGCGCTACGCCAACGGCGAGTTCATCCAGGTCCACCCGACGTCCATTCCGGGCGCCGACAAGCTGCGCTTGATGTCCGAGTCCGCGCGCGGCGAGGGCGGTCGCATGTGGGTCCCGAAGACGCAGGGCGATAGCCGCGATCCGCGCTCGATCCCCGAAAACGAGCGCTGGTATTTCCTGGAAGAGAAATTTCCTGCCTACGGAAACCTCGTCCCGCGCGATATCGCGACCCGCGAGATTTTCCAGGTCTGCCTCCAGGGCTACGGGGTGGACCGCAAGCGGCAGGTCTATCTCGACCTGACGCACATCCCGAAGGCCGAGCTCGACCGCAAGCTCGGTGGCATCCTGGAGATCTACGAGAAGTTCGTCGGCGACGACCCGCGGGAAGTTCCGATGAAGGTCTTCCCGGGCATGCACTACTCGATGGGCGGGCTCTGGGTCGACTACGCCAAGGACGATAGGAACGGGACGCTGGATGAGTCGTCGCCCAAAAACCAGGCGACGAACGTGCCGGGTCTGTACGCCTCGGGCGAGGTCGACTACCAGTACCACGGGGCCAACCGGCTCGGCGCCAATTCGCTCGTGTCCTGCATCTATGCCGGGAAGATCGGCGGCCCGGCGATGGTGCGCTATGGCCGGTCGATCGCGGCGAAGCTGCCGAACGCCGACGGCGCCTTCGCGGCCGCGAAGAAGCGGTGGGAGGACGAGTTCGCGAAGATCGCGAACATGAGCGGGCCGGAGAACCCCCACGTGATCGCCTCGGAGATGGGCGACTGGATGACGGACAATGTGACGGTGATTCGCGAGAACTCCAAGCTCGACGAAACCGAGAACAAGCTTCAGGAGCTCTCGGAGCGGTGGAACAACATCGGCTTGACCGACAGGAGCACGTTTGCCAACCGCGAGCTCTCGTTCGTCAATCAGCTGCGCAACATGCTGGTCTTAGCGCGCGTCATGACGAAGGGGGCCCGCCTGCGCGACGAGTCGCGCGGAGCGCACTACAAGGTGAAAGATCTGTCGAAGGGCGTCGGCGAGGAGAACGCGCTGCCCCGGGACGACGCCAACTTCTTGAAGACGACGATCGCGGAGCACACGCCCGACGGGCCGAAGATCAGCTACGAAGCCGTGGACGTCTCGCTCATCAAGCCGCGGCCCCGGAAGTACTGATGGGAATTCGGAATTCGGATGTCGGAATTCGGATCTGGGGCCGCCCTCTTTCCGAAATCCGCAATCCGAGATCCGAAATCGCTTCTAGACTGGTGCGCCATGGCTGACACGATCCGCCTGCAGGTCAAGCGACAGGATTCCCCGATGTCCTCCCCCTACTGGGAAGAGTTCGAGATCCCATACGAGCCGCGGCATAACGTCGTCTCGGTCCTGATGGAGATCGAGAAGAACCCGAAGACGCGAGACGGAAAGCCCACCTCGCCGGTGGTCTATGACCGCGCCTGTCTGGAGGAGGTCTGCGGGTCGTGCGCGATGCGCATAAACGGCGTCGCGCGCATGGCCTGCACGGCCCTGATCGACCCGCTCGAACAGCCCATCCGGCTCGAGCCGATGGCCAAGTTCCCGGTGCGGCGCGACCTCGCGGTGGACCGCCAGCACATGTTCGAGGCCTTGAAGCGCGTCAAAGCCTGGATCCCGATCGACGGGACCTACGACCTGGGCCCCGGACCTCGCATGTCGGCCGCCGAAGCGGCCACCGCATACGAGCTCGCCCGGTGCATCACGTGCGGCAACTGCCTGGACGTCTGTCCGCAGATCAACGCGCGCTCGGATTTCGTCGGCGCCGCCGCGATCTCCCAGGCCCGCCTCTTCAATGCCCATCCCACCGGCAAGATGAACGCCGCCGAGCGACTCGAAGCCTTGATCGGCGAGGGCGGCATCAACGACTGCGGCAATGCCCAGAACTGCGTGCGCGCCTGCCCCAAGTCCATTCCGCTGACGACCTCGATCGCCGAGATGTATCGGCAGACCACTCTCTATGGGTTGAAAAAGCTCTTTGGAACGTAACGACTGAGGACTGAGGACTGGAGACTGAGGACTCGGGCGGCCGGCGCCTCGACACGGATTCCTCGGGCGAAAGCCACTTGAGTCCTCAGTCCTCGGTCCTCAGTCCCGGGTCGCAGCCCGTATAATCCGCCACCGTTCATGAAGGTCCACGAGTACCAGGCCAAGGCGATCCTCGCGCGCTACGGTGTGGCTGTACCGAAGGGCGAGGTGGCGGAGAGCCCCGGACAGGCGCGGGACATCGCGCGCCTTCTCGGCGGGCGCTGCGTCGTCAAGGCGCAGATCCACGCGGGCGGCCGCGGCAAAGGCGGCGGCGTCAAGCTGGCGAACACTCCCGATGAAGCGCACGAGCTGGCCAGCAAGATCATCGGCATGACGCTCGTCACGCCGCAGACGGGCCCGGCCGGACGGTTGGTTCAAAAGGTCCTGATCGAGCAGGCACTCGACATCGACCGCGAGCTCTACCTGGGCATCACGCTCGACCGCGCGCGGGGCCTGCCGTCCTTCATGGTCTCGCGCGCGGGCGGCATGGAGATCGAGGAGGTCGCGGCGAAGGATCCCAACGCCATCGTGCGCGAGGTGGTCGACCCCGCCCTCGGCATGTTCCCCTTCCAGGCGCGAAAGCTCGCCTTCGCTCTCGGCCTCTCGGGCGATTCCTTCAAGAAGGGCGTCTCCTTCCTGCAGGCCCTCTTCCAAGCCTACATGGAGTCAGACGCTTCGCTCGCGGAGATCAATCCGCTTCTCGTCACCAAGCAGGGCGACGTGTTGGCGCTGGACGCGAAGATGAACTTCGACGACAACGCTCTTTTTCGCCACCCCGACATCCAGTCGATGCGCGACCTCGCCGAGGAGGACCCCCTCGAGGTCGAAGCCTCGAAGTTCGGCTTGAACTACATCAAACTCGACGGCAGCGTCGGCTGCATGGTCAACGGCGCGGGCCTTGCGATGGCCACGATGGATCTGGTGAAGCTCGCTGGCGGCGAGCCCGCCAATTTCCTGGACGTGGGCGGAGGGGCCAACGAGGAACAGGTCCAGAACGCCTTCCGCATCATCCTCTCGGACAAGAACGTGAAGGCGGTTTTGATCAACATCTTCGGCGGCATCATGCGCTGCGACATCATCGCCAAGGGCGTGGTCGCGGCCGTGCGACAGATGGGGCTCACGATTCCGGTGGTGGTGCGGCTCGAGGGCACCAACGTCGATCTCGGCAAGCAGATCTTGCGCGAATCGGGTCTTTCGATCACACCGGCCGAGGGCCTGGCCGACGCCGCTCAGAAAGCGGTGGGGGCCGCGCGATGAGTATCTGGGTCGGGAAGGACACCCGCCTGCTCGTCCAGGGCTTGACCGGCCGTGAAGGCAGCTTCCACGCGCTCGCCTGCCGTGACTACGGCACTCAGGTCGTGGCCGGCGTCACGCCCGGCAAAGGCGGCACGACGCACGAGGGCATACCGGTTTTCAACACGGTGGCTGACGCCGTGCGCGAGGCCGGCGCCAACGCGTCGATGATCTTCGTGCCCCCGCCCTATGCCGCCGACGCGATCGTCGAGGCGGCCGACGCGGGCGTCGCCGTCATCGCCTGCATCACCGAAGGCATCCCAACCAACGACATGATCCGGGTCAAGGCGTTTTTGTCCGACCGCAACGCGGCGGGGGAGTCCGTGCGCCTGATCGGCCCGAATTGCCCGGGCATCATCACGCCGGGACAATGCAAGATCGGCATCATGCCCGGGCGCATCCACAAGCCCGGCCGCATTGGGGTCATCTCTCGCTCGGGCACGCTGACGTACGAGGCGGTGGACCAGCTGACCAAGCTCGACCTGGGCCAGTCGACCGTCATCGGCATCGGCGGCGATCCGGTCAACGGGACGAGCTTCATCGACTGCCTGAAGGCCTTCGGCGCCGACTCGGACACGGACGCGGTCATCCTGATCGGCGAGATCGGCGGCATGGCGGAGGAAGAGGCTGCCTGCTTCGTTGCCGGCCACTTCCGAAAGCCGGTCGTGGCGTTCATCGCCGGGCAGACGGCTCCTCCCGGCCGGCGCATGGGCCACGCCGGCGCGATCATCGCCGGGGGCCGGGGAACGGCCGCCGACAAGATGAAGGCGCTCGAGGCGGCCGGCATCGCCGTGGTGAAGTCGCCTGCGGATCTGGGAAGCAAGATGAAGGCGACTTTGGAGAAGCGGGACTGAGTTTGGCCGAACGCACCCTGACGATCTTGAAGCCGGACTCGGTGTCGGCCGGCAAGGCCGGCGCGATCCTCTCTCACCTCGAGAAGGAAGGCTTTCGGCTGCTCGGCGTCAAGAAGACGCGGCTCTCCGCCGAGCAGGCGCGGGCCTTCTACGCCGTGCACCAGTCGCGCCCGTTTTACGAGGGGCTCGTCCGCTTCATGACGGAGGGTCCGGTCTTCGTCGCCGTTCTCGAACGCCCCGATGCCGTCGCGCATCTGCGCAAGACCATGGGCGCGACCGACTCCAAGAAGGCCGATCCCGGCACCATTCGCAACCTCTACGGCACCGACATCGAGCGCAACGCCATCCACGGCAGCGACTCTCCCGAGAACGCCAACAGAGAAGTCGCGTTCTTCTTCAGCGAAGCCGAGCTGATCTAGCCGTCGGCTTCGCTTTCGGGGGATCTGCGCCTGCGGCGCAGCGGTGATCGGCTCGGCCGGATGCGGCCTCGACCGATCGCCTGATCCCCCGCTGCGCTCCGCCTCCCGCACCGCAAGGCTCCTCCCTCGAATTCGCTCGGGAGACTCCCTGCGGTGCGAGCTGATGAATCAGATCGGCTAGCCCGGCTCCGTCTTCGTCCATATCATCCCGAGCGAAGCCGTTACCCCGTGCCTCAGGCCGTCGCCGAGAGCGGTTGAACTTGCTTCTCGAGACGCCTGCCGAGACGATCCTTCTGAACCTCGAGGTCATATCGAACCTGGAGGTTCATCCAGAACCGATCGCTGGTGCCGAAAAAGCGTGAAAGCCTCAGGGCCGTGTCAGCCGAGATCGCTCTATGGCCATGGACGATCTCGTTGATTCGGCGAGGTGGCACACGAAGCCGATGAGCCAGCCGGTACTGGCTCATTCTCATGGGCTTCAGAAACTCTTCGCTGAGAATCTCTCCAGGATGAACCGGGGCGAGTTTTCTTGCGGCCATGCACCTTCTCCGTCAGGAATGGTAGTCCGTGATCTCCACGTCGTACGCGTCTCCTTCTGCCCACCGAAAGCAAACGCGCCACTGGTCGTTGATCCGAATGCTCCAATGATCCTTTCGATCGCGTACCAGCTTCTCCAGCCGGTTTCCCGGTACCTTGCGCAGGTCCTCGAGAGACTCCGCAGCGTCGAGCATGAGCAGTTTCCTCAGGGCAACACCCACAATCACTCCGGGAATGCGCCGCGAACGCTCTCGTCGAAAGACCTTCGCGGTCTCCCGATCCCGGAACTCTCGAATCACCTGTGTCAATAATAACGATATACGTTATTAACGTCAAGCGTTATGTCGGGGGGAAGGCTGAGTCGACCGGACAGACCGATCAGGTGCCCTCGTCGGGACGACGTTGCGGCTGCGACTTCGATGCGGCGACCAACAGCAGCATGTTCGCCGCCGTCATGTGCAAGACGAAGCCCGCGAGAAAACCAGGAACCACACGAGGGACGGAGCCCTGCCCGTGAGCGGCGCTCTTGTTCCGGACCGTAGGCACGCCACTTTCGAGAATAGATCGGAGAGCAGCAAACTCTGACTGAAGGAAATCAGGGACGAGGCGGTTACGAAAAAGGACGTCGATCAAGACGGCCGCTGTAGCGCCGGCAGGATACTCCCAGCCCGCCAGGTCACAGATGACCTTCATGACGCTCTCGAAGGCCTTTTGGCAATCCTGGATCGCCTCCTGCTGCCGGCCGGCTCGGTAGTGTTCATGAGCCCTGAGGAACTCTTCGTTCGGCCCACGGAAAGCTGGATCTGCTAGAAGCTGCAGCGTCGGTCGCGTGACCTCGGTGTGCAGGAGATCGGAGTCGATTCTGATGACCCGTCCGCCCTCGAAGCGGTAGCCGAGCCTGTGTTCTTGGAAGCGGCGGTTGAGCTCGGCAATTGCGTCATCTGGGGCTTGCCATATCCGCGCCGTGTCGGCGACGTAAGGCTCGATCCTTCGGACGTCGATCGATTACTCCAAACGAAAGTTCAATGAGATCCAGCACTTGTTCCACGGGTGCGGTGCGGAGGTGTTCGACGCACCGCTCGGCTGAGTCGAGATAAGGGGACTTCCCGAGATGCGGCAAGCCAACTTCGCGAGCTAGCGTATTCTCGATGTGCTCCCAGTACTCGTTGGCAGGCGACATCCGAGGATCGACGTCGTGCATTTTGGGACGGTGGTACACCCCAAGCGCGCCGCGCCAGATGTGTAACACTTGCTCCCGAAAGGCCGTTGGCAACGTATCGTACCGATAGACGTCGCCCTGCTCACCCTCCTTGGCCTTTTGGCGCTTTGAGAACGTTTCGACAATTGGCATTCAGGCCTTCCTCATGATCAAGTGGACATTCTAACTTCTACGCTTGCTCGCACGAGCGGAGGTCCGGCGTTTGCCCTGAGGTTGGTGAAGCTAACGCCTCGTCGCCCGGGCCTGAAATTCATTCCACTTCTCTTTGACGAGGCGGACCGAGAGGGTTCTTGGGTGAGAGTTCGTGCCCGGTCCAAGGAAGCGAATGAAACTCGCCCGCGTTACAGCGTCATTTAGTGCGGAGTACCTACCACCATGAGAAGCCAACTGGTCCAGGAGTCGATGGAGTTCCCTGCTGGTTTCGATGTGTTCCGCATTTCGGGTTGAGGGAACGACGAATCGGTAGTCGTCCATTGGCCGGTTGACCTCAAGCGAACGAATCTCGAAGAGCATCTCTGAGGGTCCGTCGGAGGTGTTTGAGCCGAGAGTCACTCTGATCCTGGTTGGGAAAACAACCGCTGAAGGCTCCGTGTTCGAGAGCTTCCATCGTTACTCGCATCGATCGATTGCCAGCGACGAGGCTCCGGATGAAAGTTGGTGACGACAAAGCCCTGTACCACGACCACGGCGACTGGCGTGGATTACCGAGCTGGCGATCGAACACGAAGCTGAGTCTTGCGAATGCCTTCGTCGCCGCCCGTCCGGAGACGACCGGCAGGCGAGTTACTCGGCGATCTCGACTGTCTCTTCGACGATCGACGGCGGAATCGGATCGCCATGAGCCTTGAGGCTCGCGAGGTAGCCCTCGATCGCCTCTTGCATGTTCCGAAGAGCTTCCCCACGTGTCGAACCCTGCGAGATGCAGCCAGGCAGGCTCGGACACTCCGCAACGAATATGCCGTCCTCATCTGGCTCGATAAGGACCCGATACTTCATGGTGCTCAAATCATACGCCGAGCAGCGAGCCCCGGTGGCGGGCCCGTCTCCCGGAGGGAGGCTGGAGGGGGCACACTCGCCGAACGCTCCCGATCGCCGAACTGCGCCGGTGCCCCCGGCCGGAGCGGCGCGTGCCTTCTATCGCCCCGTGCGCCGCGGGCCGGACGGAGGGAGGCGGGCTCCACTCCGGGGCGTCTTGTGCGCGAACGTGAAGACCGAAGGCGGGCGGGGGCAAGCCCCGCCCCTACGAATCGGGCTCGCCGGCGCGCCGCAGCGACACGAGGATCCGGTTCGCGACGCCGCGGAGAATGGCCACTTCACGGCGGGTCAGCGCGCGCGCGGCGACGATGCGCCGCCAGTCGCGCAGAGATCGGCCGCGGTGACCGGTGTCGTAGAAGCCGATCGCGTCGAGGGCGCGATCCCAATGGGCGAGCGCTCCTTCGACGTCGGCGGCGGGCGACCAGTCCTCTCCTGCTTCCGCTTTCGCCGAAGCCAGATCGGACGCCTCGCCGAAGGTCGCGACGGCGAGCACGGCGGCCACCGCATGCGAGAGATTCATCGTCGGGAAGGCGGGGTCGGTGGGCAGCCGCAGACAGGCCGAAGCCCGCGAGCGCTCCTCTTCGGTCAGTCCGCTCCTTTCCGGGCCGAAAACGAATGCGACGCGAACGGCGGGGCCGAGCTCCGCGAGGAGGCTCGGAAGCTCGGTCAAGTCCAGAAAACGCTGTTCCTCGCGGCCCCGCAGCGACGATGTCGCGACGACGGCGTCGAACTCGGAAACGGCGTCGGTGAGCTTCCCAAAACGCGTGAAAGCCGCGAGCAGATCGTCCGCTCCCGAGGCCAGGCGCGCGGACTCCTCGTCCGGGGCCACGGCCGGCTCGATCAAACGCACGTCTCGAACGCCAAAATTCTTGGCCGCCCGCGCCACGCTGCCCAGATTGGAGGCAAAATGAGGGCGTACGAGGACGAGGGCATGGCGCACGGAACGGAATTATCGGTCCGAAAGGCGGCTTCTTCCTTACGAATGAGGCCACGCCCGCTCTTGGTGTCGCTCCTGCTCGGGGCTGCGGCCCTGGCCGCGCGAGGCCAGGAGCCGCCCACCTACACCGAATCGGCGGGTGCGGAGTACGTGCTTCTGCCGGTCCTAGTTTTCGACGCGAAGGGCCGCTTCGTCGACGGTCTCGAGCAGAGGGACTTCAAGGTCCGTGTCGATACGACGGCTGTCGAGCTCGACACGTTCGAGCGGGACGACTCGGCGCCTGTCTCGTTCGCTTTCCTTCTCGATACCTCGGGCAGCATGCAGCTGGCGGGCAAGCTCGAAACCGCCAAGAACGCGATTCGCCACATCATCCGCAACCGAAAACCGGGTGACGACTTCGCGCTTTTCGCTTTTTCGGAGGGAGAGGTGCGGCTCGTGGCGGAGTTTTCTCCCGAACCCGAAAAGCTCTTGCGGGAGCTCTACGGCCTCCAGGCGAGCGGCCAGACTGCCCTCTTTGACGCTGTGGCGGCGACGCCCTCGAAGATGGTGAAGGGCAAGAACGGGAAGCGCGCGATCGTGCTCTTCACCGACGGCGTGGACAACGCCAGCCAGATCGACGCGACGAGGATGGCCGAGATCTTGCAACAGGTTTCCGTGCCCGTGTACGCCGTAGGCATGAAGAATGCATCGTTCGACCGCGTGACCCAGACGGAGCGGGACCAGCTCTCCGTGGAGAACCTTCGGATGCTCGCGGGATCGAGCGGAGGCAAGATGTTTCTTGCGTCCGGCGACGACGACTTGAGGCCGATCGCGGCGCTCATTGGCAACGAGGTGAGAAAACAGTATCTGCTGGGGTTCACCCCGTCCGGGCGGGGCGAGGTAAAATATAGAATCGTTTTCGTCAGCGTCGCGAAGCCGGGCCGCTGGGACGTGAGAGTCCGGCGAGGGTACCGGGGAACGGCTCCCAGCGCGGCCAGCGCCCTGACAGGACAAGAAAGGAGGCCAGGATGAGGGGTTTGCGGTATTCCAATTCCGCTCTGGCGGGCGGCGTGTTTCTTGTGGGGACTCTGGCTCTGGGCGGCTGCGCAACGAAGGGGTTCGTCGGGCAGGAGGTCTCCAAAAGCAACGCGGTGACCGAGAAGCGCATCAACGAGGTGGAATCGCAGGTCGAGGTGACGCAGAGCAGAGTCAAGGAGCACGACACGAAGCTGGCTGAGCTCGACAACGCCACGCGTCAGGCTCTCGAGCGGGCTCAGGCTGCGGGCAAGCTCGCCGAGGGCAAGTTCATCTTCTCGTTGGTCCTCTCGGACGACGCGGTCAAGTTTCCCGTCAACAAGCACCAGCTCTCCGACGACGCCATGAAGGCCCTCAACACCTTCGCCGAGCGCTTGAAGTCGGAGAACAAGAACGTCTATCTCGAAATCCAGGGCCACACGGATGCGACCGGTCCGGCTGAATACAACTTGCAGCTCGGCGAGGCTCGTGCCGAGGCGGTCCGCCGGTACCTGAGCAAACAGGGTATCGCCTTGAACCGGATGTCCACGATCTCCTACGGCAAGGACGAGCCCGTGGAGTCGAACAAGACCAAGGCGGGCCGGGCGAAGAATCGGAGGGTCGTTGTCGTGGTGCTCGCCTAGCGACCGCCCGCTCTCAGCTTTCAGCGGCGCCCCGGCTTCGGCCGGGGCGCTTTGTTTTTGGCGTTCGCGATGCGTCGGCGCGGCGCAGGGCGGCCAGGACCCGTTCGAAATCGTCGGGCATCGGCGCCTCGCAGCGGACCATCTTGCCCGTTCGCGGGTGGGCGAACCCGAGCCACCGGGCGTGAAGCATCTGCCGGGGAGCTTCCACGGGGAAGGGCGACTCCAAGCGACGGTAGACGCGGTCCCCCAGGACAGGATGACCGGCGGCGGCGAAGTGGACGCGGATCTGGTGCGTGCGGCCGGTCTCGAGACGGGCGGAGACCAGTGTGGCCCGCCCGAGGCGCGCGATCGTGCGGAAGCGCGTGACCGCCCGGCGGCCCTTCTCGCCCGGGCCGGCCACGCCGCGGCGACGGTCTCCGCGGTCGCGCACGAGGTCGGCATCGAACGTCCCGGCCTCCGGAGGCTTTCCTTCCACCAGCGCCAGATACTCGCGCTCGATCGCGTGGCGCTTCAAAAGCTCCTGAAGCACCCGGAGGGTTTCGCGGCTGCGGGCGAAGACGAGGACTCCGGACGTCTCCTTGTCGAGTCGGTGGACGACTCCGACGTAGGGCCGGCGTCGGTAGCGGTGCTGGAGATAGGCCGAGACGCGGGACATCAGGGTGTCCCTCTCTCGCTCCGCCGTCGGCAGCGTCAGCAGCCCAGCGGGCTTGTTCACCACGATGCAGTCCGGATCCTCGTGCAGAACGCTCAAAGGAGTGCGCACGCTCCGGCGGATCGGCCTGTCCGGATGGAAGGTCAGGGCCACCGCCTCGGAGACGTCGAAGCCCGGCTCGTCCCGGGTGATGCCGGCCGCGTCGATGCGTCCGGTGCGGACGGCCTCGCGCGCGGCACGGCGCGAGAGGCCAAATGTCCTGGCCGCGGCGAGATCGAGCCTCATCGCGGAGTCTCGCTCGCGGGCACCCGGACTTCGATGAAGAATTGCGGGTCTCCGATCGCGGCCCCCGGCGCGGCTCCCGGCCCGAAGGCGGACGCAATGTGAAACCGCCGCTCGACGACAGCTCCGATCTCCCGAAGATAGTCCTTGCCGAAGGCGCGCGCCCCTTCCCCCACGGCGTGGACGTTCACGAGAACGACCGCGTCCGGCGGCCGCTCCTCGATCTCCCGCGCGACGCGCCGTTCCGCTGCGGCGTCGAGGCGGTCGGGAAAGAACTGTTCCTCTCGCAACGGCGTGCGCTGGCCGAGGACGTAATTGAAAAAGCCGCCTTCCGGAAAGCCGACGAGGGTGCCCCCCGGCCGCAGTCTCCGCTCGAGGTCCGCAAGGGCAAGCGCGGTCGTGGACGCAACCGGCTCCATCAGCCGCACGATCCCGGCCGGCGTCGTCACCGGGTTCCAGGGAACGCGTCGGTAGAGGCCGGTCAGCGCGGCGAGCCGGAAGATCAGGAAAACGATGAGCGCCACCATCGCCAGTCGCGGGAGCGACGGCCCGAAGGAGGAGGACGCGCGGTCCGCGAGGCGGCCGACGGCGACTGTCGCGACCAGCGCCGGCAGCGGCAGGAAGTAGGCGCTGTATGGCCCGGCGTAACCCGCGGCGAGCAGCAATCGCAGACTGAAGAGCGCCGCCACGAGCAGGACCGCGTCGGGGACTTCGGAGAGGGGCCCGGTGCTCCGCCTCGCGAGCGCCCGCGCGACGCGCACTCCGGCGAGAGCGAGAACCAGAGGCGGCACGGCGCGCACGAGGGGGGGCCAGAGCGCCAGAGTGCCCGCGAGCCCCTCGGGCGGCCACAGGCGGACTGCCGCGAGAGCTCCGAGAACCAGGAAGACGCCGACCGCAGCGGCGGCGCCCGGCTTCGCGGGTCCTGCCGCCTTGGCGCCGACGGCGAGCACGGCGCCGATGGCCAGAAGCGCGATCGCGCAGAGGGCAAGCTCGGCCAGACGCAGCCCCGGCTGGTCGAGGCCCGCGTAGACTCGGTAGACGTGCCGGAAAGCGGGAGGCGGTTCGACCACCGCGAGCCAGCCGCTTGACACGAGCGTGGCGATCGGCACCCCCCACGAGACCGCGGCATACCCGACCCCGGCGGCACAGAACGGCCAGAGAGCGAGGCCCAGCCAGCGGCGCGGCTGGGTGCGCGCGCCCAGGCAGATCGCGACGGCGCCGGCCCCGCCGAGCTCGGGCCTGGCCAGCAGCGCCAGGGCGAGGCAGAGCCCTGCGCCGCGGTCCGCCACAACGGAGGTCGGGCCGCAGGCGAGCGCGAGAGCCCACGTCAGCGCAGCGACGGCGATCGAGGCGTCGAGGCTGAAGGGGAAGAGCCAGCCTCCCGGTTTGAGAAAAGCCGCGAGAGCGATCGAGAGAGAAGCGGCCAGAGCGGCGAGGCCGGGCGTGGCCAGCTTTCGGGCGAGGCGCCGAAGGCCTTCGACGTGGAGAAGCGCGAAGAGTCCCGCGAGAAGAGTGCGTGCGGGCAGCGAACGCCCCGCGAGGAGGTCGGCGCCCGCCGCCAGGAAGGGGCCGAGGGGTCCGTGGTAGAAGGCGACGTCTCGGTAGAGCCTCTCGCCCTGCGCAATCCGCCACGGGACCATCAGCTCGCGACCCGAATCGACGAACGGCTCGATCCACCTGTTCCAGGAGATCACGGCGAGAATCAGAAATACCGCGTAAGGCGCCGCGGCGAGAATTCTCGACCCTTCTCTGCGAAGCAGCGCTTCGCTGCGAAGCACGAGCTCTCGACTCTCCACTCTCAACTGCTCTTAGGATATCCCCCATGCAGGAGAAGATGGCGAGCCGCAACCCCCTGGTGCGGGCGCTTGCCTCGGGCGCCTCCTACGTCTGGTTCTCCATCTCGCTCTTGCTCGCCCGGACTCTGCCGCGGCGGCTGATGTACGCACTGGCGCACCACACCATCGGGGCCTATCTGCGTCTGCGCCCCAAGTACCTCTCCGCCGTGCGATCGAATCTCTCGGTCATCCTCGACGAGCCGGCGGAGTCGGCGCTCGTGCAGAGCAAGGCGGTCGAGCTGATCGACGGGCACTTCGCGGCGTGGGAGGACTTCCTGCATTTCGCCACGCGCCCGCCGGAAGCGTCCGCCCGGCTGGTCGAGAGCGTCGTCGGCTTCGACCGCATTCTCGAGGGGCGCGCGAAGGGCAACGGCGTGCTTCTCCTGACGGGCCACCTGGGCAATTGGGAGGTCGGCGGCCTCATGCTCGCCGAGGTCAAACAGCCAATCCACGTGGTGCTCGTGCCGGATATTTACCCGGCAGTCGAGCGGGTCCGCAGGCGCCTCCACGAGCGCGCCGGCGTCACCGAGATCCCTATCGACCGAAGCTTCGGCCCGACGCTCGCCGTCATGCGGGCGCTCGACAAGAACGGCATTGTCGCCATGCAGGGCGACCGGGACTTCAACAACACCGGCGTTGCGGTTCCCTTCTTCGGGCGCGACGCGTTCTTTCCGCGCGGGCCGTTTCGAGTCGCGATGGCCACGGAGGCGGTCGTGCTGCCTGCCTTCATCGTGCGCGTTCCGGACGGTCGTTACCGAGCCATCGTGGAGGAACCGCTCGCGGTCGAGCGCGGCGGCGACCGGGAGGCGGCGCTTTCCGAGAACATTCGCCGCTACGTCGCGATCCTCGAGCGCTATATCCGCGCCACGCCCGAGCAGTGGTATTGCTTCTACCCGTTCTGGGACGATCCCTCGAGGAAGTCCCGCGTCGAGGGTTGAGAGTGGAGAGTCGACGACGTCGGCGTATGATGCGGGGCCACGAGTCTCTCGCATTTGGAACCAGCCGGACTGCGCGATCTCATCGCATCGCTTCTGCCCGGGTCGCGCGTCGTCGCCGTGGAGCCGCTCGCCCCGGATGTTTCGGCCCGCGACTCGACATCGAAGGCCGCCGGCTACGGTGCGCCCTTGCGGATCACGGTGGCGGATTCCGAAGGAGAAGAGCAGCTGCTGGTCTTCCGGACGGCCACGGCGAACGACTTCGGGCACGATCGGCGCGCGGACCGCGCGGAGCAAATGCTCCTGTCTTACGACACGTTCGGCCGCATCCCGCGTCACGTCCCGGCACTGGACGTCGGGGCAATCCGCGCGGACGGCCGTCTGATCTCGGTCGCGGACTGCGGTGAGTTCTATCTGCTGACGGCCTTCGTGCCGGGGCAGCTCTACGCCGAGGACTTGCGCCGCATCGCCCGCGAAGAGGCTGCGCTGCCGCGCGACATCGAGCGATGCGAGATCCTCGCGAGTTACCTCGTCTCGCTGCACGCCGAGCGCGGTGGCCGACGCGCGGCCTACGCGAGGGCCGTTCGCGACCTCGTGGGGCACGGCGAAGGGATCTTCGGCATCGTGGATGGCTATCCACAGGATGTTCCGGCGGCCTCCCTCGAGCGCCTGCGCGGAATCGAAGGGCGCGCGTGGGAGTGGCGCTGGCGGCTTCGCGATCGCCCGCGGAGGCTCGCGAGGATCCACGGCGACTTCCATCCTTTCAATGTGCTGTTCGACGAGCACGGGTCTCTCGCCCTTCTCGACACGAGTCGTGGTTCTCTGGGAGACCCCGCCGACGACGTCGTCTGCATGGCCATCAACTACGTCTTGTTCTCGCTCGATCGAGCCGGAGCCTGGCCGCGCGGCCTGGGCGTCCTGTGGCGGACCTTCTGGGGGGCCTACCTCGCCGAAAGCGGGGACGAAGAGCTGTTGGAAACCGCGGCACCGTACCTCGCCTGGAGGGCGCTCGTCCTCGCCTGTCCGGTCTGGTATCCGTCCATGAGTCCGGCCGGCCGCGATCGCCTGCTCGGGTTCGCCGAGCGAGCGCTCGAGGCGCCGCGTTTCGATCCGACCTGGGCCAACGATCTCTTTCGATGAGCGGCGCCGTCGTCTGGCTGACGGGCCTGCCCTCGTCGGGCAAGTCGACGCTGGCCAGCCGCGTGGTGGAGCGGGTGCGCGCAGAGGGCCGGCCGGCCGCTCTGCTCGATGCCGACGTCGTGCGCGCGACGCTGTTGCCCCGCCTCGGCCACACTGCGCCGGAGCGCGACGCGTTTTACGCGGCGCTCGCGGGTCTCGCCGCGCTGCTCGCCCGACAGGGTCTTCTGGTCGTCGTGGCGGCCACCGCTCACCGGAGGGTCTTCCGCGAGCGGGCGCGCGCTCTTGCTCCACGCTTCCTGGAGGTCTTCTTAGATGTGCCGGCCGAAGAGTGTGCGCGCCGCGACGCCAAGGGACTCTACGCCGCAGCGCGTCTGGGGCAGGTGACGGAGCTTCCCGGTGCGGGAGTTCCCTACGAGAGGCCCGACGCGCCGGACGTGATCGCCCGGGGAGGGATCGACGAGGAAGCGGTCGCCGAGATCCTCCGCCGGCTGGGGTAGATCCCGGACGTTCTGCGCCCGGATCACCGCGGGCGCCGCGCGGTGACGGCGGCAACGAAGAAGGCGTCGTAGTGACGCGCGAGGCGCTCGACATCCGGGAGGATCTCGACCCGCTCGAACCCGGCCTTGTCGAGCGCGCGGCGCCAGTTCTCCGGCGTCAAGAAACCGTGGTTCGGGCGTGTGGCCGGATCCGTCGCCACGCCGGTGAAGTTCTCGAGGAAGTTGAAAACGAATTCGACATAGATCGGTTGACCCTCGAAGGGCCGCACGCATTCGGAAAAGACGGCAGCCCCGCCGGGCCGGAGGGCCTCCCGGACGCGGGTGAGCGTCTCGCCGAGGTCTTTGGCGATGTGCACGGTGTTGACGGCGTAGAAGACGTCGGCCTCTTCTTTCGGGATGCCCTGCTCTTCGAGGTCGCGGTCCATATCCACCCTCGAGAACTCAATCGCCAGGTCTGGGAACCTTGATCGGATTGCCCGCTCCGCGCGGCGCAGGAAGGTCGGCACGACCTCGGAGAAGCGATAGAGCGCGATGCGGGTAAGCGCCGCGTCGCGCGCGAGGCGCTCGGCCAGCGCCAGGGCCGCCGAGCCCGAGCCGCCGCCGATCTCGACGACCGTGGCCGGGCGCGTGGCGGGCAGCGCGCGGATGACGGCCTCGGCGCCCAGCCGATTGTTGATCGCGTAGAGCAGATTATCGTTGGAGAAGTACTCGAACCAGAGGCCGAGCTTCGCGGGAGCGAAGAGGATCTCCTCGCCCGTCTTCTCGCCCCTGAGGAATGCCGGCACGTGTTCGATCATGGCGCGCACGATCATGAAGGGCGGGACCGACCGCGGGTCCACGGCGCGCGCGAGCGATTCCGCGCGATCCGGGTCGCCTTCGGGCAGCGGCCCGCGGGCACGGAAGCGCCTTTCGCCGCTGCCGGGCTCGGCCGAGAGGTACTCCTCGGCGGCGAGCTTGCGGAAGAACCACTCGAGCGGAATGGCCGCGCGCGGCGCCCAGCCCTTTGTTGCGACAGCCTCGCGGACGGAGGTCCCGCGCGCGAGCAGCGGCTCGAGGTCGAGCTCGTGCACGGTCCGCAACACCATGTCCACGGTGAATCGGTCAAAGTGCTCCGCGCACAGAACGAACTCGGGCGAGAAGAGCGAGCGGATGGCCGGGTCTTCGATGCGCGCGAGCAGCGTCGGAAGGTCTTCGGTGCGCGTCGTCACGCAAAGATTGTATTTGACTGAGGACCGAGGACTGAGGACTGAGGACTCGAGTGTCTGTTGCCATGGCATGGGTATTCAGGCGCCGGCCCCTTAAGTCCTCAGTCCTCAGTCTCCAGTCCTCAGTCGGGGACGACCCTGTAAACTCAGGCTCAGGATGAACAGGGGCCTCCGCGTCGCGACGCTGTCGGTTCTTCTTTTCCCCGCTGGTTTCGCCTCCGCGCAGGCGCCGCCTCGCGTGGTGATCCTCGGCTTCGACGGTGTCGATGCGTCCATCGTCGAGGGGATGATGGCGAAGGGTAGGTTGCCCCATCTTGCGGCGCTCGCAAAGCGGGGCGGGTACTCGCCCTTGACGCCCACCGTGCCGGCGCAGACGCCGGTCTCGTGGTCCACGTTCGCGACGGGCCTGGACCCGGGAGGCCACGAAATCTTCGACTTCCTGAAGCGCAATCCGTCCGACCGCGTGCCGACATTCGCCGTCGCGGAGGAAACGGAACGCCCGCTTTTCTTCGGCCGCTCGAACCCGCCGGTCGCAGCGGCTGCGGCCCTCGCGCTCTTCCTCCTGCCGTCGCTTTTCTTTCTTCTGCGGCGCAACCGGGCGGCGCTTGTCTTGGTCGGGCTCCTCGGAGCAGGCGCCGGGGTCGGCGCCTTCCTGGCGGTCAAAGCCTGGGTGCCCTCCACACGGCCGGCCGTGCACAACAACCGGCGGGGCGAGACTTTCTGGAGTGTGGCCGCGGCCCGCCCGGCGACTGTCATGCGGATGCCCGTGACGTTCCCGCCCGAGTCCTTCGAAGGCGGCCGCCTGCTCGCCGGTCTGGGCGTGCCTGATCTCTCCGGGCGCATCGGCAAGCCAGCCTTCTACACGTCGGATCCGTTCTACTCGGTGCGTGAGGGCAACGACTTCTCGATCGACCTCGTGCGGCTGCCGGCCAACACCGGGCGCATCGAGACGAAGATCGTCGGCCCTCCCGGCAAGCCCTTCGGCCGGACCGAATCCATCGAGCTCCCGCTCGCGCTGACGGTCGCGGCACAGCGGGATCGCCTGACGATCGAGGCTGGCGGCAGCACCGTCGCGCTCGGCGCCGGGCAATGGAGCGACTGGGTGTCCTTGCCGTTTCGCGTCAACCCCCTCATCACGGTGCACGGTTACGCGCGTTTCCGCGTCGAGTCGGTCCAGCCGGAGGTCAACCTCTACCTCTCGCCGATCCAATTCGACCCGGAACGTCTGCCGCCCGGGCTCGCGCTCTCCTCGCCGAGGCGGTTCGCGCGGGATCTGGTCGGCCGCTTTGGCCGGTACAAGACCATGGGCTGGGCGATCGACACCTGGTCCATCCAGTCTGGAACGATCAAAGAGCAGGCCTTCCTCGAAGACGTCGCCGCGACGGTCGAAAAAGACCGGCGCATGCTCGCGGCGCTCCTCCTGGAGAAGGACCGCCTCCTTGTCCACTATTTCGAGTTCCCGGACCGCGTCGGCCACGTCTTCTGGCGCTTCCGCGACCCGCAGCACCCCGCCTACGACGCCGGGCTCGCAGCGAAGTACGGCGACGCGGTGGAGAAGTCGTACGAGACGATGGACGCGATCGTGGGGGAGACGGCGAAAGCTCTCGCGCCGGAGGACGTGCTGCTCGTCCTGTCGGACCACGGATTTGCGTCGTGGCGTCGTTCGGTCAACTACAACACCTGGCTCGTCGAGGCGGGCTACCTCGTGCTGCAGGGCGGCCCGCAGCGCAAGAACCTGGAAGCTCTTTTCTCGAAGGGCCAGTTCTGGGAGTCGGTGGACTGGTCGAAAACGAAGGCGTACTCCATGGGCTTCGGCGACATCTACGTGAATCTGAAGGGGCGCGAGAGCGGAGGCATCGTCGCGCCGGGAGAGGAGTACGAGAAGCTGCGGGCCGAGATCGCGCAGCGTCTGCTGCCGCTTGCAGATCCGAAGACGGGCGAGCGCGCCGTGTCGCGCGTCTTCAAGCGCGAAGACGTGTACCGTCGGTTCGATCCGCGACTGATACCGGATCTCATCGCCTCGAACCGTCCGGGCTTCCGCGTCTCCTGGCAGTCCACTCTGGGCGTGCCGACGGCCGCCCTCTTCGAGGACAACAAGGACGTCTGGAGCGGCGACCACTGCTCGCTGGATCCCGACCTCGTGCGCGGGGTCTTGTTCTGTTCGAAGGCTTTTCGTGCCAGCCCGATCCCCGCCATAGCGGACGTGACGGCGTCGGTGCGCGCGCTGGTGGGAGCGCCGATCGACCCGAATGCAGCGGGGAAAGCACTGTGGTGAGAATCAAGACCCTTTGCGTCACCGCATGGGTCGTCGTGGCGAGAGCGCTCGGCCAGGATGACCCCGTTGCCCGCGAGCGCCAGGCCGACCTGCAAAGGATGCAGGCGCGGATCGCGGGACTCGAAAAGAAGCTCGCCGAGAGCCGCAGGAGCCAGGCGAACCTCGCGGAAGAGCTCAAGCAGCTCGACCTGAGGTTCGAAATCGCTCAGCAGGAGAGCCGCCTGTTGGCGGTGCGGCGAGAGGAGGCGGCGGCCCGTCTGAACCGCACGGAAGCGGAACGGTCGGCTGCGTCTGCCGCGGCCGGGGCGAGCCGGCGGGCGCTCGTGGCCCGCGCCCGTGTGCTGCACCGGTTCGGGCGATTCGGATACTTCCGCGTGTTGCTCGAGGCGCGCGACGTGCCCGCGTTCCTCGAGGGCATCGATCGGCTCGACGCGCTCGCACGGCGAGACGGCCGGCTGCTCGGCCGCCATCGTGCGGCGCAGGAGCTTCTCACAGCCGACTCGGCGCGCGTGGGATCGCTCAAGGCGGAGATCGACCGCCTCTACGCAGCCAGCCGGCAGACGGAGCGTCGCGCGGCCGCCTTGAAGCTCGAGCGCGAAGACCTGCTCGCGCGGGAGAAGAGCCTCTCCGCGTCCCGGCGCGAGGAGGTAGGAACTCTGATCGACAAGGCCGCGCGCCTCGAGCGTCTGCTGGAGACGCTGTCGCGGCAGAGCGACGGGCAACCCGTGGATCCCTCGGGCGGTATCCGCCCCTGGAAGGGTGTTCTCGACTGGCCTGCCAGGGGCGCGGTCGTCGAGACCTTCGGGCGGCACCGGCACCCGAAGTTCGACGCGTGGACCGTCTCGAACGGCGTCGCGCTTGCGCTGCCGGCCGGGTCGCCCGTGCGGGCGGTCTATGCCGGCAAGGCGGCTTATGCCCAGTGGCTGTCCGAGTACGGCAATCTCGTGATCCTCGATCACGGCGATGGCGTCTTCACGCTTTACGCGTGGTTGCAGTCGATCGCCGTCACGCCCGGCTCTTTCGTCCCGGTCGGGGCCACGGTGGGTCTGGCCGGAGTGGGGCCGGGCCGCGAGGAGGCCGGTCTCTATTTCGAGGTGCGCGACCGTCAGAAAGCAAACGATCCCGTCGCGTGGCTGCGGTAAAGGACGTAGGTTGAAGGACGTAGGTCGTAGTCGATGGATGGGCTCCTATCACCTACGTCCTACGACCTTCGTCCTCGAATAATGCCCACGGTCTCCTCTGTTACCATCCCCACGATGAAGTCCAACCGCTCTCGCCTCGTCTTTGTGATCGGCTCCGTGGCCGCTCTGCTGTCCATCCGCGCCGTGTCGAGCCCCGGAGGCCCGGGCCGCGACCCGGCGAGCCGGGCGCTCTCGATCTTCTCCGACGTTTTTGCCCTGACCCGATCGAACTACGTCGAGCCGACGGATCAGAAGACGCTGCTGGCGGGTGCTTACGACGGCATGTCGGACGCCCTCGATCCGTTCTCCTACTACGTCTCGGCCGCAGATCGTGCCGCCTATCGGGCACAGCAGGCCTCCGGAGCCGTGGATCCCGGGCTCGTCGTTGCGCGCCGCGGCGGCTATCCGTACGTCGTGGCGCCGCTGCCCGGCTCGCCGGCCGAGAGGGCGGGCGTCAAGCCGGGCGATCTGCTCGACACGATCGACGGCAAGCCGGCGCGCAACTGGCCGCTGTGGAAGGTCAAGGGTGCTCTCAACGGCCCCGAGGGCACGCGGGTCTCGCTCGCCATCGTCCGCGTCGGAGAGGACAAGCACGTCACCCTGAGAGTCGCGCGCACGCGCTACGAGGTTCCTGCCGTGTCGACCCGCTGGGAAAAGGACGTCGCCATCGTGCGCCTGCCGGCCTTCACAAAGGGCACCGCAGAGCACTTGAAGCAGGCGATCGAGGAAGCCAACAAGAAGGTGATCACGCGCATGGTGATCGACGTGCGCGGAGCGATCGGCGGCGAGCTCCCTGACGCCGCGCCGTCTGCGGCGCTTTTCGTCGGCAGGGGCCTCGTCGCGAAGGTCGTGTCGCGCAAGCTTCAGCTGCCCTCCCTCGAGGCCTCCGGCGAGCGCCTGTGGAATGGACGGACGGTCGTTCTGACCGATGACGCCACCGCGGGCCCGGCCGAAGTCTTCGCCGCGGCTCTCCACGACCGAGCGGAGGCGACGACCGTGGGCGAGCCGACCGTCGGCATGGCGATCCTGCAGCGCCTGGTGCCCACCGAAGCGGGCGGCAGCCTGTACATGACGATCGCGCGTTACGTTTCGCCCAGCGGTACCGTGCTGGGCGGCAAAGGCCTCGTGCCCGATGAACGGGTCGTCGTTTTCCCGGGCGAGCCCGACGGCGAGGGCGGCCGTGATGCGGTCTTGGAACGCGGCCTCGAGTCGGTGCGCAGCGTGCGGCCGGCGCGCCGCGCGGCGTAGCCAGGGTTGACCTCGCGCGGTCGGCGGGTATCGACCGCGACGGTTTTCTTTGCGCTTCTTTCGCTCGCTCTCGGCATCGCGCTTTACCTGAAATCCCGTCCGCCGGTCCCTGTCGCGCCGTATCCTCGACCCGCCCTCTCCCCGTCGGTCCCCGCCCGCGTCGCTGCGCCCTCCCGCCGGCCTGCTCTCGGCGCGTCCCGAGCGCCGCAAGCGCGCATCGCCATCATCATCGACGACCTCGGCAATGACCGCGCGGCGGTTGAGCGCCTCGCCGCGTGGCACGAGGCCGTCTCGGGCGCGGTGCTGCCCCGGCTGCCGGGCAGCGCCGCCGCAGCCGAGACTCTGTCGCGCTCCGGCAAGGACGTGCTGCTGCACCTCCCGATGGAGCCCCGGGGCTTCCCGGGCGTGCGCCCGGGGCCTGGCGTGGTTCTCGTGTCCCAGACCGATGAACAGATCCGCGCCACGCTCGCCTCCGACCTCGACTCGGTTCCGCGCGCCGCGGGCGTCAACAATCACATGGGCTCGGTCGCCACGGCCGACCCCAGGGTGATGCGGATCGTCGTCAAGGAGCTCGCCCGGCGCGGCCTCTTTTTCGTGGACAGCCGGACGACGGATGCGACCGTCGCCGCCGAGGCGGCTGCGGAGGTTCGCGTGCCATGCGCCTCTCGGCGAGTCTTTCTCGACGACGTTCCGACGGAGGAAGCAATCGGGCGCTCCCTGATGGACCTCGTCGCGAAGGCGAAGGCCGAAGGTGACGCGATCGCGATCGGTCATCCGCATCCCGCCACGCTCGCCGTTCTGGAGCGTGACCTTCCGCGGATCGGCGAACGCGGAGTCAGGCTGGTGCGGGTGAGCGAAATGGTGAGGTAGGGACCATAGCCGATCGCAGCGTGATCGTGCGTGATCGCAACGTGAACGCCGTGAAGTGAAGGAAGAAGTGTGAAGGGGCCCTGATACTTCACTTCACCCGATCACGCTGCGATCGCGTTGCGATCCCGCTGCGTTCTTCCTCGGCCTTGGCTTCCTCCCAGTACCGATCCAGTTCGTCCAACGATATTTCCTTCATCGGTCGCCCGGCGGCAGCGGCTCGGCGCGCCACGCCGGCGAAGCGAGCACGAAAACGCGCATTGGTCGCACGCAGGGCGTTCTCCGCGTTGACGCCGCGTCGGCGGGCGAGGTTCACGACCGACAGCAGCAGATCACCGATTTCCCGCTCCTCCGCGGGAACGTCTCCTCGCGCGCTGGCCGCGCGCCACTCGGAGAGCTCTTCCTCGATCTTCGCCACCACGTCCGCATCGCGCTCCCAGTCGAAGCCGAGGTCCGCCGCGCGGGTCGTTTGGCGGTGCGCCACAGCCAGGGCTGGCAGGGCCGGCGGGATGCTTGCGAGCGGATCTCCCGAATCGCCTGCGTCGCGGCGCTTGCGCGTCTCCCAGTTCTGCTTCACCTCGTCGGCGCTCGCCGCCCGCGTATCGCCGAAGACGTGCGGGTGCCGATCGATCATCTTGCGGCCGATCGTGCCGGCGACGGTGTCGATGTCAAACCAGCCCTTCTCGGACGCGAGACGAGCGAGGAAAAGGATTTGAAAGAGAAGATCGCCGAGCTCATCGCGCAAGGCCACCGGATCGCCGCTGTCGATCGCCGCCAGGGCTTCGTAGCACTCTTCGAGCAGATAAGTGCGCAGCGTGCCGACAGTCTGTTCACGGTCCCAGGGGCATTCGCGCCGCAGGCGATCCACGAGCGCGACAAGTTCCACCAGCGGCGAGGCCACGACGGCATAATAACCAGACTTCATCCGGGTTAAGATTTCCTTGCATCCACTCTTGCGGGGGACCATGGCCGAGGACGAGAAACCGATCCGTGTCGTCGATCGCAGGATGTTCACTGCGGACGGTGAGCTGCGGCCGGACTTTCAGCCCGACGACACCGGCCCGGAGCCGTCCTCCTCGGTCAAGGCCACGGAGGCCAAGCTGTCGGAGAAGCCCGAGACCAAGGCGGGCGCGCCGGCGGAGGCGGGCCGCCGTTCCGATCGCGCTGCCGCTCCGGCGCCCGACGACCGAACGGCGGAGCCTCGCGGCGCCTTCGCTCTGATCGTTCAGATTCTGGCCATGCCGGCGTACGCGGCTCTCGGCCTGGTGCCGGATCCCGCCTCCGGCCGGCGGCGGGTCGACCGGGTCGGGGCGCAGGAGATGATCGACCTGCTCGCCGCGCTGGAGCGCAAGACGGAGGGCAACCTGTCCTTCGAGGAATCCAATTTCCTCTCTCGCGTGCTGACCGAGCTTCGCCTGGCCTTTGTCGAGGTCACCCGTCCGCCGACAAAATGAAAAACCGGACATCGCTTCTCCTCCTGGCGCTCTGGATGGGCGCCGCGATTCTCCCGGCCGCGGCCGCCCGGGCGCAGCAGGAACCGATTTCGCCGCTGCCGCCTCCGGTGACGCGCGGCCTGTACCGATCTCACTGGTTCGCGTTCTTGAATGCGCACCTCGAGGACGACGTGCGGACGGCGGGAGCCGAGCTCACGGAGATCGAGAAGGCCGCACGGACCGTTTCGGTCAAGAGACTGTCCGACTTCGCGCGAACCGCGGTGTACGAGGGCAGGCTGGCCGAGAAGCTGGGCAAGGCCGAGCGCGCGGCCCGGGCGTACGACGCCGCGTTGCGTCTCGACGAGACGAGCTACGACGCGGTCGCCTCGAAGACCGAGTTTTTGGTGCGGCAACGGGATTTCGTCGAGGCCGCCAAGCTCGTGCCGTCCGCTGTGGTCAACCTCTTTGCGACGCGAGAGTCGAGAGTGGCATTGCTGTCGTCTCTGGCGCTGTGCCTTTCCTTTGCCCTCGCCGTCGCTCTGATCGGCGTCGTCGTCATCCTGGCGCTGCGCTGCGCGCCGCGAGCCCTCCATGACCTGCGTGAGCTCGCGCGGCGCTCCGTGGGCGATTCGGGGGCGATCCCGCTTGCCCTGATCGTTTTTCTGCTGCCCGTCGCTTTCGGGCTGGGTCCGGTTTGGGTTGTGATCTGGTGGTCCGTGCTGTTGCATTCTTATGCGAGCACGACGGAGAGACGCGTGTTGCTCGCCGGTCTCGTCGTTCTCGGCTTCCTGACGCCCCTGATCACGACGATCGCGCGGGAGAACATCCTGCGGCGATCACCCCTGTACGTGGCCGCGGTCGATTTGGAGGAGCGCCGAGAAGACGCGAGCGCCGAAGACGGCCTGCGCCAGGCCTCGACCGTCTTCTCCGAAGACGCCGACGTCTGGTTCCTGCTCGGCATCTACGCCGAACGCGCCGGCGACAGCGACCGCGCGGTCCAGAACTACGACCGCGCGATCCAGGCGGGGCCGAAAGATTATCGGCCGTACTTGAACCGCGGGAATGTGCACTTCCAGGAGGGGGACTTCGTGCAGGCGATCGGCGACTACGGGTCCGCGGCCGAGCGGGCGCCGGGCGCCGCGGAGGTCTTCTACAATCTCTCGATCGCCCGGGGCGAGTCGTACGACTTCGACGGCCAAACGACGGCGGTCACCAAGGCGCGACAGCTCTCGGCGCGGGATGTCGACTTCTGGTCCAGGAATCCGACCCTTTCTCGCGTCGTGGCGGCCCCGTACGGGCTGAAGAGGGCGCGCCAGCGCGTGGTGCAGTGGAATGCTCAACCCAAGAGCCGGCGGCTTCCGGGTCACGCCCCGCCGCTTTCGGTTTGGAATCTGTTCCTCACGCCCTTCACGCTTGGACCGTGGTTCGCAGCGCTGGCGGCCGTCGGCGTCACGAGGCTTCGGGCCAAGGGGCCCCTCGCCGCCGAATGCCTGCGTTGCGGGAAGTCCTTCTGCCGGAGGTGTCGCCGGCTGGGGGACTCGCCTCTCTATTGCACGGACTGCGTGCGCCTGCACATCAAGAAGGAGCCTGTCGGCATCGAGGGCCATGTCGCGCAGGCGAAGGAGATCCGGAAGCGCACGCGCTGGAAGGATCGACTCTGCCACCTGGGTTCGCTCGTTCTGCCCGGGACGCACGACGCGTTCGCGGAGCAGCCGGCGCGCGCGGCCGGCCGCCTCTTCGGTTTCGCCTTTGCCATCGCCTTGATCGTGATCGGGGAAACGTACTTCAACCCACGGCAGCTTCCGCCCGAAGACGAGTGGCGCGGCACCGCCATCGTCGGGCTGCTGACGGCCTTCCTCATCTGGGCGACCGCCAACCTCGCGGCCTGGAAAGGTTCCCATGGGTCTTGAGGGAACTCTGCGGGTTTTTTCCCTGACCGACATCTTCCAGGTGCTCGGCCTCCAGCGCAAGAGCGGTACGCTGACAGTCGAAGGCGAGGAAGACACCGTCACGGTCTCGTTCCTCGGCGGGCAGGTTGTTTCGGCGGACTCCTCCGCCCGACGCCTGGAGAATCGCATCGGGACGCTGCTTGTTCGGGCTGGACGCATCAACGAAGAGCAGCTGAATCGCATCCTCGAAGTACAGAAGGAGTCTCAGCAGCGCCTGGGTTTCCTCCTGATCCGCGAACGGCTCGTCACGCCCGAAGACCTGCGCGAGGCGTTGCGCCTGCAGATCTTCCGGATCATCTTCAGCGCGTTCCGCTGGACGGACGGACGCTTCCGCTTCAGCCAGGAAGGGCCCATCGACTACGACGCGGACCACATGTCGCCCGTCCCAACGGAATCGATCCTGATGGAAGCGGCCCAAATGCTCGACGAGTGGCCGATCCTTCAGAAGAAGGTTCGCTCGCGCGACGTCGTCTTCAAGCGCGCGCCGGGCGTCGAAAATCTCCGCCTCGTCGTGTCCTCCGAGGATGCGCACGAAGGCACGCTCGCGGTCGGAAAGCCGGAGGCGGAAACCTGGCGGTGGATCGATGGAAACCGGACCGTGGCTGACGTCATGGAGCGGGCGTTTCTCTCGGACTTTGACGTTTTGAAAGGCTTCGCCGATCTGCTGGACCGCAACCTGATCGTCGAGGGTCGCACAGAGCCCGAAGAGGTCACGGCGCTGCCGGTCGAGGCTCCCGCGAAGCGACGTGATTTCGGCTGGCTGCTCTGGGTCGGAGCAGCGGCGGTCGCGGCGCTCGGGGTCTTTCTGGTGCCGCGAAATCCTTGGAACCTGCTCCTGCACGGCCCGGGCGAGACACCGGTTGGGGCGCAACTCTTGAAGTCCGCCTCTCTCTATCGCCTCGAGCGGCTCGAGCGAGCGGTGCGCGTCTTCTACGACGCCTCCGGAAAATACCCTCGCAGTCTCGAAGATCTCGTGCTTGCCCCGGGTATTGCCCCGGAGGATTCCTTGCGCGATCCGTACGGACGCTCCTACCGCTACATCCTCCGTTCCGAGGACGGAAAGTTCGGCCTGTATGGCCGAAACGAGCGGGGGGAAATCGACCTGGACCTTTCCTTCGACCGCAGCCTGGCGCCCGTGGCGGACATCCGACCCTCTCCGAGCCGCAGGCAGCCCGATACCAAGCCTGGCGTCCAGGTGATCGAGTAAGAACATGAGTCCAAGAGACTTAAGTCGAAATACATAGGACTTGACAACGACCTGCTAAAGTCTTATCCTTTGCCCTCCAGAATGAGCGACTAAGGAGAGGCAATGAGCAAGATTATCGGCATCGACCTTGGCACCACCAACTCGTGTGTTGCCGTCATGGAGGGAGGCGACGCCGTCGTCATCCCCAACGCGGAAGGCAATCGGACGACACCCTCGATCGTCGGGTTTTCCAAGTCCGGCGAGCGGCTGGTCGGACAGGTCGCGAAAAGGCAGGCGGTCACCAACCCCAGCAACACCGTTTTCTCGATCAAGCGTTTCATGGGTCGCAAGTACTCGGAAGTCACCGAGGAAATGAAGATGGTGCCGTTCGAGGTGATCAAGGCATCCAACGGCGACGCGCGGGTCAAGGCCGGAGGCAAGGAGTACTCCCCGCCCGAGATCTCCGCGATGATCCTCGGCAAGCTGAAGGAGGCCGCGGAAGCCTACCTCGGCGAGAAAGTGACGCGTGCGGTCATCACGGTGCCTGCGTATTTCAACGACTCGCAGCGTCAGGCCACGAAGGACGCGGGTCAGATCGCCGGATTGACCGTGGAGAGGCTCGTCAACGAACCGACGGCCGCCGCTCTCGCCTACGGCCTCGACAAAAAGAAGGATGAGACGATCGCGGTCTACGACTTCGGCGGCGGCACGTTCGACATCTCGATTCTCGAGGTGGGCGAGGGCGTGGTCGAGGTCAAGGCGACCAACGGCGACACGCATCTGGGCGGCGACAACATCGACCAGCGCATCATCGACTGGATCCTGGCCGAGTTCAAGAAGGACCAGGGCGTCGATCTTTCCAAGGACCCGATGGCCATGCAGCGGCTGAAGGAGGCGGCCGAGAAGGCCAAGATCGAACTGTCGAACGTGGTCGAGACCGAGGTCAACCTTCCGTTCATCACGGCGGACGCCTCGGGCCCGAAGCACCTCCAACTGAAGCTCACCCGGGCAAAGCTCGAGCAGCTCGTTGAAGAGATCGTCCAGCGGTCGGTGGCGCCCTGCCGCCAGGCCTTGAAGGACGCGGACCTCGAGCCCAAGGATATCGACGAAGTCGTGCTGGTGGGAGGTCAGACGCGCATGCCGCGGATCCAGCATCTCGTGCGCGAGCTCTTCGGGCGGGAGCCGCATCAGGGGGTCAACCCGGACGAGGTCGTCGCGGTCGGCGCCGCGATCCAGGGCGGCGTGCTCGCCGGCGACGTCAAGGACCTGCTGTTGCTCGACGTGACGCCGCTGTCGCTCGGCATTGAGACCCTGGGAGGCGTGACGACCCGACTGATCGAGCGCAACACGACGATCCCCACGAAGAAGAGCGAGACGTTCTCGACCGCATCGGACAACCAGACGTCCGTCGAGATCCGCGTGCTCCAGGGCGAGCGTGAGATGGCCCGCGACAACAAGGCGATCGGCGTCTTTCACCTCGTCGGCATCCCGCCGGCGCCCCGTGGCGTGCCGCAAATCGAGGTCACGTTCGACATCGACGCCAACGGCATCCTGAATGTGTCGGCCAAGGATCTCGGAACGGGCAAAGAGCAGAAGATCACGATCACTGCCTCCTCCGGCCTGGCGAAAGACGACATCGACCGGATGGTCAAGGACGCCCAGGCCCACGCCGAGGAAGACCGCCGGCGCAAGGAAGAGGTCGAAGCGAGAAACAGGCTCGACAGCCTCATCTACTCCACCGAGAAGTCGTTCAACGAGAACAAGGCGAAGCTCGACGCCTCGGAGATCAGCAACTTCGAGTCGACGCTGGCCGACGCCAAGAAAGCGCTCGAGCAGGGCGGCGCGGACAACCTGAATCGAGCGGCCGAGCAGCTCCAGCAGGCCTCGCACAAGATCGCCGAGGTCATGTACCGGAGCGCGAGCCAGAAGGCCGGCGAAACGGGCGAATCCGGCTCCGCCTCCTCCTCCGGCCCTGCCGGCAAGGAGGATGAGGTCATCGACACGGAGTACGTGGATACCGAGAAGAAGTAAACTGACGGCGATACCACCATGTCCGTCTTTCACTGGAACTCGCTGCAGGACCTCTTCGCCATTCAGGAAAAGATGAACCGTCTCTTCGAGGAGACGATTCACCGCTCCGAGTTTCCCGAAGACGGCGTCGAGGCGGCGCTCTGGTCGCCGGCGGCCGACGTGTTCGAGACGGCGGACGAGATCATCCTGCAGGTCGAGCTGCCGGGAGTGCGCCTCGAGGACGTGCGGCTGGAGGCTCTGGACGGGCGCATCAAGGTCGCCGGCTCGAGGCGCCCGCATGCGGGCGTCGAGCCGCGGCATTTCGTGCGCATGGAGCGCATCTACGGGAGCTTCTCGCGCGAGTTCGCCGTGCCGGCCTCGATCGAGCCTGCGTCGATCAAGGCGACGCTGCGCGCCGGCGTCCTGCGCGTCGTCGCGCCCAAGGACGCCCGGGGGCAGCCGATTCCGGTCGAGAAGAGGAAGGCCCGGTGACTGTCCGCAGCCGCCCCGGCGTCTTTCGCATCGGCGTGATCTCCGAGCGCTTCGGAATCCATCCCCAGACGCTGCGGATGTACGAGCGCGAAGGGCTGCTGCAGCCCGCCCGCACGAGCGGCAACACGCGCCTCTACGACGCGGACACGATCGAGCGCCTCGAGATCATCCTCGCCTTGACGCGGGACCTTGGCGTCAACCTCGCCGGCGTCGAGGTCATCCTCCACATGAAGCAGCGCATGGAGAGGATGCAGGGCGAGGTGCAGAACCTGCTGTCGCTGGTTCGCGAGGAGGTCGATGCCCGGCGCCCGGGCATCGACCGCCGTCTCGCCCTCGTCCCGCTGCGCCGCGACAACGCGCTCGCCAAAGTCGATAAGCGATAGAATTCGCCCCTTGCCGATGCGAGGAGGCGTTGTGAAAAAAGGGATTCTCTCTCTGCTCGTTTTCGCCGTGGCGGGAGCTGCCTTCGGCGATCTTTCCAAGTACAAGGACTGGGCCAAGTCGCCCGAGGCGTACTTCCTGACGCCCCCCGAGCGCGAGGAATGGGGCAAGCTCAAGACAGACGACGAGGCCGAGAAGTTCATCGCAGCGTACTGGGCCAAGCGCGGGGGAGACGTCTTCAAGCAGGAAATCTCGCGCCGCATCGAAGCGGCCGACCAGCAGTTCAAGATGCGCCGGTACGAGCGCGGAGCGCTCTCGGCGCGCGGCCGCCTTCTGGTCGCGCTGGGCCCTCCGAGCAAGCAGGTTCGAGAGCGAACGGAGGAGACCCCGGGAAACCCTCTTGGCAGCGGCGACTCGCGCGCAGACATCACCGGCGGGACCGCCAACCTCTTTTTGACATGGATCTACGAGAAGGACCGGTTCCCGGCCGACTGGGGCATCGGGGAAGTGCGCGCGAAGATCCTCGTGGATCAGGTTCGTGGAATCGACGAGCTGCAGACCGGCAGCACGGTCGAGAGGGCCATTGCCAAGGTCGCCGAAAAGTCGATCGGCGCCGCGAGCTCTACGGCCGCGGCTCCGGCCGCAAGCTCGGCGGCCGCCCGCGCCGCTGTGGCGGCCGCTCCCCCTGCTGCTGCGGCCGCGCGCCCGGCCGCCCCCGCCGCCGCGCCCCCGCCGCCGGCTCCAGCCGCGGCCAGCCTGCCCGCCTCGGTTCGCTCCATCCTCCAGGCCGGCATGACCGTGAAGGCTCCCGAGGGCTCCTTCTGGGGCGGGCCGTTCCGAACGCTGTCGGGCGACCCGTTCTACGCGTTCGAGCTTTCGCTGCCCGCCGAAAAGGCGCCCGCAGGCGTGAAATTCGGCGGGCTCGTCACCACCGACACGGGCGAAGAGAAGGCCTCTTTCTGGGAAGACGCGACGCTTGTCGAATCGAAGACGGGCGCTGCGACCTCGAAGGTCTTCGTTCGCTCCGTCGCGCTGCCTCCGGGCAGCTACCGCGGCGCCTTTGGCCTGTTCTCCGCCGATGGCTCGGCGGCACTCGTCTCTGCGGGTCCGGAATTCAAGCTCGAGCCGAAGTCGGGGGACTTCGAAGTTTCGCCGCTGCTGGTCACGAATCTGCTGACACCGTTCGGCAAACGCGCTCAGCCCACCGAACCCTTTATCTTCGGCAAGCCGGAGAAACCAATCCAGATCGTGCCGAAAGCCAACCGCCTTTTCACGAATCAGGACGGCCTCTGGTACTTCTACACGGTCCGGAACCCGGCAAAGCCGGCCGAGACGTCTTCCTCCGCCAAGGCTTCGGAGGACAAGCCGCCCGCGACGCCGGCGGCTCCAGGCGCGGCGGCAGCGCCCGCCGCCGAGGCGCCGCGGCCCCGAGTCATGACAACCATCAGCGTGTTGCGCAACGGCAAGCAGGCTTTTCAACCGGCCACCGGGCCGGCCGAGCTCGAGCCGTTTGGCGAGGACGTCTACGGTGAGGGCAAGGAGATCCCGCTCGCGAAGTTCGAGCCCGGCTACTACACCTTCATCGTCAGCGTGCGCGACTTGAACGCTCCGCGCGACTCGGCGGCTTCCAAGGGGACGGAACGGCGTTCCGACTTCGTCATCTTGAAGCCCGACGGCTCCATGCCCGACAAGCCTGCCCCGACACCGGCAGCCAAGGCGCCTGCGAAAAAGGGCTGAATCACGGCTCGCGCGCTTCGAGGGGGATGGGCGCCGCTCATCCCCCTCTTGCTTCTCGGCGGAATCGTCCTGCTCGCGCAGGCCGGTGATCCCGAAGACTGGGCGAGCTCGCCCGAGGCCTACTTTCTGACGAAAGAGGAGCGGGCCGAATGGCGCAAGCTCGACTCGCGGGACGCCCGAGCGGAATTCAAGGAGCGCTACTGGTTGAAGCGCGACCCGACGCCCGGCTCGGCGAAGAACGAGTTCAAGGACATGGTGCTGTCGCGCATCAAGACGGCCGACGCGCGGTTTCCGATCGAGAAGACGCCCGGCTCTCGAACCGCGCGGGGCCTCGTCTTCATCGTGCTCGGCAGCCCGGCCCGCTTTCAAGACGAGCTGGCGCCGAGGCTGGCGCCTTCGGGCCCGCGCAAGTTCGGCGAGGGGTTCACTCCGGTGGCCGTCATCGAGGGCAACGAGACGACGTCGACCTGGTTCTACGACCAGGACCGGACGCCGAGAATTCTCGAGCTCATCGGGAGGCCCTCACTGCAGATCAAGATGGTCGTCGAGCCGTCCCGGCACATGGACTCGATTCAGGATCCCGGCCTGTTCAACGAGCTCCGAGAGACCGTGGCGCGAAAGAGCATCGTCAACCCCGACCTCGTGCCGCCCGCCGACGCCGCGGCCGCAGCGCGGGCGGGACCGGAGCTTCTGCCCCGACAGTCGCTGGCCGCCAGCCTGCGCCAGGTCCTCGAAGCCGCGCCCGCGATCGCACGGCACCAGGGTGCTTTTGCGGGCTCGGCCGTCGTCTTCCGAGAGAAGGGAGGACCCGAGACGCTTCTCTGGGTCTTCACGCCGCCGCCCTCGAAACGGCCGTTTTTCCATGCCCTCGTGCGCGGTCAGGACGGCCAGGAAGTGGCGGCGCTCTCGGAGCCCGCCGCCGTGTCGCCGGTCTTCTCGACGCACGCTGCCGGTCTGGTGGTCCTGCGGCGCCTCCCGCTTGCGCCCGGCGTCTATTCGGCGGCGGTCGCGCTGACCGAGGAGGGCGGCAGGGTTCTCGCTGCGGCTGTTCTGCCGATCCAGGTCCCCTCCGTCGAGAAAGAATTCGCGGTCTCATCGCTTCTCGTCACGCGCGGCCCCGCGCCGGCTGGCGCGGGAGCCGATCCGATCTTCACTTTCGCCGGGACTTCGCTGCCGCCGCGCGCGGATGCGGCGTTCGCGGCGTCCGAGTCGCTCTGGTACTTCCTCGAGGTCGCCAACCCGAAGGACGCCGGTAAGGTCCTGCTCGAGCCGAGACTGCGCCGCGGCGGCGAGCCCGTAGCCGAGCTGCCCGCCTTTACTGCCAAGCTCCAGCCGATCGGGCCGGGGCGTTACATTGTCGGCATCGAGCTGCCGCTTCAGACCCTCGGCCCGGGCGATTACGTGCTCTATGTGACGGTCGCGGACGGCGAGGGGATAGACCGCCCTCGTGTCCTGCGGCGGACAGATTTTCAGGTTGTACGCTAGACGCCGTTCGTTCGCGCAATTCAATATTTCGAATCGGAATTCAAGGGATTGGTCTGCCCAGCGGTCAATCGATTCTTAATGAATCTTAAAGACTTGTCATTTCTGAGAGTTACACAATCTGGGACTCGTCCCCGAAAGAGGCCATCGTGGCACATGTCTTGCCCGTGGAATCGGGCAAGAAGGAGGGTATCCAATGCGGAGAAATCCTCGATTTAGTAGCTTCATCCTGTTCCTTGTCCTGGCTGTGTGCACCGGCGTCGCCGCCGCGCAGGTCGTCCCCTTGGGCGAGCTGGGCGGCCAGGTCAAGGACGAAACGGGCGCAGCGCTTCCGGGCGCGAACGTCACGGCCGTCAGCGTAGAACGCGGAAACTCCCGGAGCACCGCGACCGACTCGACGGGCAAGTTCCTCTTTTCTCACACCATTCCCGGCCGCTACAAGGTCACCGTTTCGCTCTCCGGTTTTGCGACCGTCACCGTCACCGACAACCTCGTCGAGAACAATCGCAAGACCGACCTCTCGGTCACCATGAAGCTTTCGGCCCAGCAGGCCGAAGTCACGGTGACGGGCGAAGTCCCCATCGTGGACAAGACCAACGCCGCTCTGGAGAGCCGGCAGCGGTCCAAGGAATTCGAGAAGATGCCGGTCGGCCGCGGCTTCCAGAACCTGTTCCTGGGCGCGCCGGGCGTCAACCTGCCCCCGGGCGCCAACCCGAACCCGAACGTGCACGGCGCCCTGGGCGGCAACAACCTCTGGCAGTACGACGGAGTGGACACGACTGACCCCACGACCGGCACGTTTGGCGGCAACCTGAACTTCGAGGCCATCCAGGAGGTCGTGGTCCAGACCTCGGGTGTCTCGGCCGAGTACGGCCGCTTTACGGGCGGCCTCATCAACGTCATCACCAAGTCCGGCACGAACACCTTCGCCGGGTCGTTCAAGACGGTCATGACGAACGACAACTGGAACGACCAAAACAAGACCGTCAACAGGCTCCAGAGCGCCGCGTGCCAGCCGAATTGCAGCGTCTCGCTCGAGCGGGTGAAGTTCGCCCACCTGAACCGGCGCTACGCGGGCACGCTGGGCGGGCCCATCTTTCCGGACCACATCTGGTTTTTCGGTGCCTACGAGGCGGCCAGCACCACGGGCGCGCGGCAGACGGCGGCGGTCTCCGGCGAGAACTTCCAGCAGTCCACGAAGGACAAGTTCTGGGACGGCAAGGTGACCGCTCAGATCACGCCGAGCATCCAGTTCTCGGCGCGCGGCTCGAGCTCGCCGACCTCCGGCTTTATCGTCAACTACACGAGCGCCGGCGCCAACGGCGCTGGCGAGTTCGCCGCCTACACGGGCCAGGACCAAACCTCCCAAACCTACGCCGGATTCCTGACGGGCGTTTTCGGCCCGAATCTCACGGCGGAGGCCCAGTACAACTGGAACGGGCCGAGCAACTCCGCCTCCAAGCACTTCATCGACGTCTATCCGCTGGTGGCCGGCGCGCCGCACTTCAATCTCGCCACCGGCTTTTACTTCAACGGCGCCTTCTTCGACGGCTTCGTGAACCGCCCCAGGCAGGGAGCAAACGGCGCCGTGACGTACTTCACGGAGCTCGGCGGCAACAGTCACAGCTTCAAAGCCGGAGTCGACTACCAGCACCTCGTGTCCACGTCGCTCTTCGGCTATCCCAACAATCAGCTCTTTCTGGACAATTCGTTCGACTTCGTGACGCGGACGTTTTCGCCGTCCTCGCGGCGGGACTACGCCGTCCCCGTGGCCTCGACTTCCGAAGGCAAGATCATCGCAGCCTACGCGCGCGACAAGTTCGAGTTCGGCAGGAACGTCTTCCTGGAGCTGGGGCTGCGCTACGAGCACCAGAAGTCCAACGACGACATTTCCCGAACGACCGTCAGCAAGAGCACGTTCTCCCCGCGCGTCTCGATCTCTTATGATGTCTTCACCACGGGAAAGAGCCTCGTTGTGGGAACGTACGGGCGCTTCTACCAGTTTGTGCTCCAGACCTTCTCGGATGCTTTCGGCCAGAACGTTCAGCGGGGCACTTACGACAACTTCAACTGGGATGGAACACAGTACGTCTTTTCCAACCACGTCTCGGCAGCCGGCAGCTCCGTGATCGTCAATCCGGACCTGAAGCCGACCTACACGGACGAAGGCACCCTCGGTTTCCGGCAGCAGATCGGCAACACCATCGGCGTCACGGTCACGGGCATCTACCGCCACTGGGGCAACCTGATCGACGACACCCCGGTGTTGAGCGGCGCGGGGACCCAGACGACGACGTACGTCAACTATGCCGGAGCGGAGCGCAAGTTCTGGGGCGCTGAGCTGGTGTTCGATAAGCGTTTCTCGGAGCACTGGAACGCGAATTTGAGCTACGCATGGGGAAAGACCACCACGAACACGACCTCGGATACCGCGACCTCGCTGGGCGATTTTCCGACCTCCAACTGCCGGACAACGATCGACCCGACGATCGGCACCGGCGGCGTGATCCCGTGCACCATCGTCAACGACGGCCCGAACAAGACCGGGGTTCCGAACTACAACCAGACGAGCAACCTGAAGGCGGGCGGCGCCTACGTGCAGTCGGTCGGCCCCGTCAATCTGGCAGTCGGCCTGGGAGGCCAGCTTGTCACCGGCATCCACTTCCAGAAGCAGCGGAGCATGAATGTGCTGATCCCCGGCACGACGACCAACAGCGGCATTACGGAGACGTACTACTACGACGCGCGCGGCACGGAAGTGGCGCCGACGCTCTACCAGATCGACGGCTCGCTCGAAGCCACGTTCACGGTCTTCCGGACACTCGAGCTCGGCGTCAAGGGCGAAGTCTTCAACATCACCGACCAGCAGAGACAGAGAGCTGTCGACCAGACCACCTGGTGCGACGACGCGACACAGGCCGCGACGTCCTCCTGCGGCCTGGCCCGGACGAACTTCGGCAGGGCGACCGCTCGAGGCTCCTTCCAGCCGCCCCGGAACTACCGGTTGACAGCGCTGCTGCGTTTCTAGGTTTTTCCCGGTATCGCGTGCCAGGGCCCCGGTTCGCCGGGGCCCTTTTCTTGGGTGGCCGGCGGACGGCCCTGTTAGAATCTTCTCTTCGATCATTCAATGAGCGATCAGTTTCGAGGGCGCCTCGAAGTCTTCGGCTTCGCGGACCTGCTTCAGTGGATGGAGCTGAACCGCAGGTCGGGAAGGCTCACGGTCACGCGGGGCCGCGACACGCGCCTGCTCGACTGGCGCGACGGCGAGATCGTCTACGTCTCGGGCTCTCTCCCGCGCCACCGCCTCGGCGTTCACCTCTTGCGCAGCGGCGCGCTGCCGGCGGCCACACTCTACGACTTGCTCGCCCGAAACTTCACGTCTCAGGAAAACCTCTCGCGCCTGATTCTCGAGGGCGGCCACGACACGCTGGACGGACTGTCTCTGCGCGTCGAGGAGCTCGCCCGCAAGCTCCTCTTCGAGATGTTCGAGTGGCACGAGGCGAGCTTCGATTACGACCCGAGCCACCGCGTCCAGCCGATCCTGCGCATCGGTCTCTCGCTGCGGGGCCAGGCGCTGGCCTTCCACGGCGTTAAGAAGCTCGACGACACGCGGCGCCGCCGGCGAAGGGGCGAGCGCGTGGACGATCCCAAAGACTGGGAGGTCCCGTTTCGCCCGGAGGAGACTCCCGAGCGCTTCTGGGAGGTCGTCGAGAGAGCCGGCGAGGACCTCGCCCCCGAGGAGGGACGCAGCGCCTACAAGACATTCGTCGAGTTCACCGACCGCGTGCGGGAGCGGGCGACCGGTCTGGTCGCGATGCACCCGGTTCACGAGGATACGGCGGACCTGCTGCTCGAGCTCTTGAAGAAAGCGCCCGTGGACGCCGAGGCGGTCGTTCCGATCGCGGCGCTCGACCCGTACCTGACGCTCGACTTTCTGATTCTGGCTAATGCCCTCTCCGTGGACCGGGACAATTCCGTCGGCACCGTCCCCGACGCGATCCAGCGGATTGGATCGCGGGCGGTGCTGGTCTTGATCGACCGTCTCTCGGCGCCCGACTTCCGCCGCGTCCCGGAAGACGACGCGGCCGCCCGCCTGTTACGGCGGGCCAGCGTGGCCGCCGCGATCGCAGCCGGCCGATACGCGGAGCGTTACGGCGTCACGCGCGAGCGCGGCTACACGCTCGGCCTGCTCCACACGGTCGGTTACGCCGAGATGTTCGAGATTCTGCGCTCCATGTCGTTCGAGTCGCGGCGACTGCGCGCGGCGGCCCTCGAGGTCTACCGGCCGGGGCTGGCCGCCGTGAGAGCCGAGACCTGGGGTCTGCCCCTCGACTTCCAGTCGGTGCTGGCGGACGACGGCTCGGATCCCAGCGCGGCGGCCGCTCTCGCACGCACGGCGCGAGCCGCCATGCCCGGCTGCGCCGTCGGGTCGACCGGCGCCGAGCAGGTGGATCCGCTCTGGACCGACGAGATCGCGCGGGAAGTCACGGTCGTCTTCGAGTTTCTCCGGCTCGGGCCCGTGAGCGTCAGAGTCCCATCCTCGGATTAAGAACGTCTCAATTCAGCGCTCTCAAGCACCGCCGGCAGGAATCCCCGGTGGGCGGCCAACGTTTTCGTTCGCGTGAGGTGGCCATGAAGACGGCGCTTGCGATCCTGCTCTCCGCGGCGGCTGCCGCGCTCCCGGCTCAGCAGAAGACCGAGCCGGCATTCAAGGAGTCGGTCGAAGTGCGGGTCATGGACGTGGACGTCGTCGTGACGGACTCCAAAGGCCAGCCCGCGCGAGATCTCAAGAAAGAGGACTTCCGCGTGCGGATCGAGGGCAAGGAGATGCCGGTCGACTACTTCACGCGCGTCGAAGAAGGCACGATCCACGCGCCCGACCTGGCGACGGCCTCGCCGGATCGCGTGCTCGCCGAGTACCAGAAAGGCGGCGAGGCCTACGTGCCGCGCCATTTCCTGATCTACCTGGACAGCGGCCATCTCTCGCCGGGACTGCGCAACCGGGCGCTCGAGAGGTTGCGCGACTTCGTCACGCGGTTCGGTCCGTCCGACTCGGCCCGAATCGTCCTGTTTGACCGCAACCCGAAGGTCGTCGTGGAATGGACCACGAGCAAGGAACAGCTCTTGGCAGGCCTCTCGCAAATGGAGAAGAGCGTCGGCATGTCGCGGCTCATGACGGAGATGCAGACGCTGCGCGACATCGACTCGACGAACCGGCGCGGCAACCGGGCCTCGGCCGCCCGCAGTTACGCGGAACAGGAGCGCCAGGAGGTCCAGAGGCTGCTCAAGGACCTCGACGTTCAGGTCTCCACACTCGTGCCGCTGCCGGGCAAGAAGTCCATCCTCTTCGTGACCGGGGGTTTCGACTTTCAGCCAGGCTATGCCATGGCGGCCTACGCCCTCGGCACCGTGAGCCTGGGCGCCGTCGACATGCGCACCATGGCGACCGAGGTGGATGCGGTCACCCGCCGGGCGAACGCCCTGGATGTGACGATCGACTCGATCGATGCGCGAGGCCTGCTCGGCGAGGGTACGACCGCCTCGAACGACGACCCGCTCTCGATGCGCGGGAGCGTTTCCTTCCTGGCACGGGAGGACAGCCAGACAGGCCTCGTCACTCTGGCGCGGGAGACGGGAGGCCTGGCCCTGATGAACAGCAACGATCTGCAGAGAGGGCTCGCGCGCGTGTACGAGGAATCCTCGACGTATTACTCGCTGGGAGTCAATCTCTCGAAGCTCGGGGGCGTCGGCTACCGGCAGGTTCGCGTCGAGGTCGTCAAGCCCGGGTACGTCGTTCGGGCGCGGCGCGGCTACGCCGTCCTCTCGGCGGAAGAGCGCGCCAGGGCTGGAGCTCGAGCCACGATCCTGACCAACGTGTCGTATTCGAGCCTGCCGGTTCGGCTCCAGGTCGCCCCGCCGCAGAAGGGAAAGAAGCTCTACGAGGTGCCGGTGAAGGTCGTCATTCCGGCGTCCGCTCTGACCTTCCTTCCCGAAGGCGACCAAACCAGGGCGTCCGCGGAAATCTACGTCGGTGCCATCGACGACAGCGGCTACACGAGCGACATCTCCCGTTCGGTGGCGAGCTTCACGCTCCCCAAGGACGCGCCGGCCACGACGCCCCTGACGCACGAGCTGACGCTCCAAACCAAGAAGGGCAACTATCGATTCGTCGTGAACGTTCGCGACGCCGCCACGGGCAAGCTCGGCACCGCCAAGGCCTCCCTGCGGGTGGAGTAGTGCCAGAATAGGCCTCGTGGCCGTCAAGGAAAAGGAGAAAGCCGGCCGCCCGGCGCCGCCGGAGGCGAGCACCTCCGGCATTCCGATCCGGCCTTACTACGGGGACCCGGCGCCGGGCGAGTTTCCGTTCACGCGCGGCCTTTCGGCCGAGGGCTACCGCGCCCGCCTCTGGACGATGCGCCAGTACGCCGGGTTCGGGTCGGCTCAGGAGTCGAACCTCCGCTACCGGTATCTGCTCGCGCAGGGCCAGACCGGCCTTTCCGTCGCCTTCGACCTGCCCACTCAGATGGGCTACGACTCCGACGATCCGCTTGCCCGCGGCGAAGTGGGCAAGGTCGGCGTGACGATCGCGACGATCGACGACATGCGCCTTCTCACCGACGGGCTTCCGCTCGCCGATGTGTCGATTTCCATGACGATCAATGCCACCGCCTCGATCCTGCTCGCGTTCTTGTTGGCCGTCGCACGGGAACGCGGCGTTGCCTGGAACGAGCTTTCGGGAACAGTCCAGAACGACATCTTGAAGGAATACGTCGCCCGCGGCACTTACATCTTTCCGCCGCGGCCATCCTTGAAGATCACGACCGACATCTTCGAGTTCTGCGGCCGCGAAGTGCCGCGCTGGAACACGATTTCGATCTCCGGCTACCACATCCGCGAGGCGGGCTCGACCGCGGTGCAGGAAATCGCCTTCACGCTCTCCAACGCGATCGCCTATGTCGAGTCGGCACTGGCGCGCGGCCTCGCGATCGACGCCTTCGCGCCGCGTCTGTCCTTCTTCTTCAACGCCCACGCCAACTTCTTCGAGGAAGTGGCCAAATTCCGCGCGGCCCGCGCTCTCTGGGCCGAGATCGCGCGGGATCGTTTCGGCGCGAAAGACCCTCGGTCCTGGCGGTTGCGCTTTCACACGCAGACGGCTGGCTCGACGCTGACCGCCCAGCAAACCGACGTCAACGTCGTGCGCGTCGCCCTGCAGGCGCTCTCGGCGGTCTTGGGTGGCACGCAGTCGCTTCACACCAACAGCGCCGACGAGGCACTCGCCCTGCCGACGGAGAGGGCGGTGAGACTCGCGTTGCGGACCCAGCAGGTCATCGCGGCCGAGACGGGTGTGGCCGACTCGGTCGATCCGCTCGGGGGCTCCGCACTGGTGGAGGAGTGGACGCGGGAGTTGAAGGATCGAGCTTCGGCGCTGATCGCGAAGGTGGACGAGCTCGGCGGTTCCGTGGCGGCGATCGAGGGCGGTTTTTTTGCGCGAGAGATCGAAGAGGCCGCCTACGTGGCGCAACGCGAGTTGGAGGAGGGCCGACGCATCGTCGTGGGCGTCAACGCCTACCGCGAGGAGGAGGACACGGCGCCTCCGGTCTTGAGCGTGGACCCCGAGACAGAGCGCGAACAGATCGAGCGGTTGCTTGGGTTTCGAGCGACGCGCGACGTCCAGGTCGCGTCGCGAGCTCTCGACGAGCTCGGCCGCGACGCGCGCGAGGATCGAAACTTGATGCCGTCGATTCTTTCGGCAGTCGCCGCTCGGGCGACTCTCGGCGAGGTCGTTTCTACCCTGAAATCCGTCTTTGGAGAGCACCACCCCGGCAGTTAACTCGGGCTTAAGTCCTCCAAGTAAAGGCGGTTGGCCGTGTGGAAAAAGGTTGGAACGGCCGGCGCGCTTCGAGTTTTGAATGCTGGAATTCCGGCGCAAGAGGTTAACTCACTGACGCATCGAAGCTTGCAAGTTCGCACAGGAGTTGGTGCAAACCGGGCAGGGACCGCTCGATTTCGCCATTTTTCGAGCCTTTCCGCAGGCATTTCGACAGGGTTTTCCGCCTATTCTCCGGAAAACTCAGCGGAGGGCTGTTGCTATTGGTTTTTTCGCCGACTCCCGCATCGCGCTCATCGGCGATCGGGCGGCTCGAAGCAGCGACGGCAGCGGGCCTCGTAGAGCCCCTGAGCGCCCACGACGACGCGCTCTTCGCTCTCGACCAGGCGCTGCGTGTTGTTGGCCGGCGAGCCGCAGCGCATGCAGATTGCGAGCGTTTTGGTCACGTCCTCCGCGATCGCCATCAACGAAGGGATCGGCTCGAAAGGCTCGCCCAGGTAATCCTTGTCGAGGCCGGCGACGATGACGCGCTTGCCCTGATCGGCCATGCGTTGGCAGGCGCCGACGAGGCCGGCGTCGAAGAACTGCGCCTCGTCCACGCCGACGACTTCCGTCCGTTGGTCGAGCTTCTCGAGCAACTCGGCGGAGGAAGCCACCGCGACCGAGGGCAGCCGCATCTCGCTGTGCGACACGATCTCGGCCTCGGCGTAGCGCTGGTCGAGTGCCGGCTTGAAAATCTGCACGCGCTGCTTGGCGATGATCGTGCGGCGCAGACGGCGGATCAACTCCTCGCTCTTGCCCGAGAACATGCTGCCGCAGATGACTTCGATCCAGCCGAGCTGGGTCTTGACGAGTGCCATGGGGGCGCGATGTTATCGCGACTGAGGACATAGGACCGAGGACTGAGGACTGAAGTGGCACGGGTCACGATCGCTCTCGAACGGCGCTAGCCGCTTGAGTCCTCAGTCTCCAGTCCTCAGTCCTCAGTCAGCGTTCTGAGAAACCTCTGGAGCTCCTCGAAGCTCTCGAAGACTCTCTCGGCGCATGCCAGCACCCATCCTGAGGCGGCCGGGCGGGGCATGCCGAGCACGAGGTAGACGGGCTTGCCGAGGCGGTGGGCCAGCGTGATCTCGGCGGCTGTTCCGCCGCCTTTGGCCGCTGGCTCATCCCAGAGGGCGACCAGGTAGTTCGCCCGGCGCTCGATCAAGCCAAGGTCCCAGGCGATGATCTTGCGCACGACCCCGCGAAACCGATCGGGCGCCGTCAGCTTCCAGTTCCGGAAACCCGCAAGCTCCTCGTCGGTGAGATTCTTCTTGGCATCCTCGGCAGGATCGTAGACATCGTGCTTGAGCTCTTCGCGCAGGAAGCGGCCGAGCGTAAGCCGCCAGCCGGTTCCGCCGTCGGGTGCGTGCTCGATCGCTCCGGAGAGATACGCGATCGGCGTTGTCACGAGACGCCGATCCGGGGACAGAGATCGAAGACGGGGCAAATGTTACATTGTGGCTTGCGCGCGACGCAGATCGTCCGGCCGTGGGCGATGAAATAGTGCGCGGCCATCGTCCTGCGTCCTTTCGGGACCAGAGCGACCATATCGCTCTCGACCTTCACAGGGTCTGTCTCGCGCGTCAAGCCCATGCGGCGCGCCAGGCGGCCGACGTGCGTGTCGACCACGAAGCCCTCGTCTTTGCCGAAGGCGTTGCCGAGGATGACGTTGGCGGTCTTGCGGCCGACGCCGGGCAGCTTGACGAGGGCTTCCATCGTGTCGGGCACGCGGCCGCCGTGCTCAGCGGCGATCGCCGCGCCGGCGCGTCGCAGGCTCTTCGCCTTGGCGTTGAAAAATCCTGTGGGCCGGATGGCCCTCTCGAGCTCGCCGGCGGGTGCACGGGAGTAGTCGGCTGCGGTGCGGTACTTGCGAAAGAGATCGGGCGTGACCTGATTGACCCGCACGTCGGTGCATTGGGCCGAGAGGACCGTCGCGACGAGCAGCTCCAGCGGGCTTCCGAAGTCGAGCGAGCAGCGCGCCTCCGGGTAGGCCTTCGCCAGGCGACGAAAAATCGCCGCGGCACGCCGCTTCTTCTCTTCGTGCGCTTCCTTTCTGCGCTTTGTCTTCACGCGATCGCGATTGTATGCGTCTCGTCTTGCACAGGTTCGGTTGCATTGACCCAGCCGCGAGCCGGGTGATATTTACCGGGCATCCCGTCACGGAGGTTCCGACCATTCGGATCGCAATCATGATTTGCCGGCTCGCTGCGGCGTTTGCCTGTCTCGCCCTGGCCGCGGCCGTGTCTGCCTCCACCCTCACGATCCTCCACACCTCTGACCTCCACGGGCACGTCGTCCCGCACGACGAGCCGGCCGATCGCGATTTCGGCGAAGGCCTGGCGCGCGTGGCGACCGCGGTGCGAACGGTGCGGGCCGAAGGGCGCCCGCTGTTGCTTAACGACTCGGCGGACACCG
>Ga0137373_10000100_pt1 | contig 76321 bp, 77 predicted proteins | sample SagtaG_5_FD_104912 | JGI IMG/M metagenome (GOLD analysis project Ga0137373, IMG submission 104912) | Vadose zone soil microbial communities from Sagehorn Ranch, Mendocino, California, USA - Sage1_R_80_16 metaG | ecosystem: Environmental > Terrestrial > Soil > Vadose zone | place: USA... | reverse complement strand
TTAAGCTTCAGATGAGCGCGTGCGCGAAGAGGCCAAACCGCCAACCATGATCATCGACGTTTAAGCTTCAGATGAGCGCGTGCGCGAAGAGGCCAAACCGCCAACCATGATTATCGACGTTTAAGCTTCAGATGAGCGCTTGCGCGAAGAGGCCAAACCGCCAACCATGATCTTCCACGTTTAACCTTCAGAATGGACAAAATCGGTATCCTGGATTTCGGGTCGCAGTACACCCAGCTGATCGCCCGCCGCATTCGTGAGCTGTCCGTCTATTCCGAGATCCTCCCGTGCACGGAACCGGTCGAGAGGATCCTCTCCGAGGGCTACAAGGGCCTTGTCCTCTCTGGCGGCCCCGCGAGCGTCTACGACGACGGGGCGCCGCTGCCCGACAAGCGGCTCTTCGAGGCGGGCATCCCCGTGCTCGGCATCTGCTACGGCATGCAGGTCATGGGCTACCTCCTGGGTGGCGAGGTCGTGCCAGCGAATCGACGCGAGTACGGTCCGGCGGAGTTCCTGCTCGAGGGCCGGGGAGGGCTGCTGGACGGGATGAAGCCGGATCCAGGCGGCCGCTCCAGGGTGTGGATGAGTCATGGGGACACGGTGATGAAGCCGCCCGAGGGTTTCGTCCGCCTCGGCTCCACCGACAATTGTCCCGTGGCGGCCATGGCCGATGGCGAGCGCCGGCTCTACGCGGTGCAGTTCCACCCCGAGGTCGCGCATACGCAGCAGGGCAAGACGGTGTTGCGGAACTTCCTCGCGGCCTGCGGCGCCAAGGGCGACTGGTCGATGGCCTCCTTCGTCGACACGGAGGTCGCGGCGATCCGGGAGCGGGTGGGGCGGGACCGCGTGCTCTGCGCGCTGTCCGGCGGCGTGGACTCCTCGGTGGTCGCCGTCCTGCTCCACCAAGCCCTCGGCGATCAGCTGACCTGCCTCTTCGTGGACAATGGACTCCTGCGTCAGGGCGAGGCGGAGGCCGTCGTGTCGACCTTCCGGGATGCGTTCAAGATCAACCTTATCCATGTGGACGCAACCAGGCGTTTTCTCGATCGTCTGCGTGGAGTCACAGATCCCGAAGCCAAGCGGAAGCACATCGGCTCCGAGTTCGTCGCCGTCTTTGAGCAGGAGGCGCGCAAGCTCGGCCACATCCCGTGGCTCGCGCAGGGCACGCTGTATCCGGATGTCATCGAGTCGGTATCCTTCAAGGGCCCATCGGCCACGATCAAGACGCACCACAACGTCGGCGGGCTGCCCCCTGACATGAGGTTCAAGCTGCTCGAGCCACTGCGCGAGCTCTTCAAGGACGAGGTCAGAGAGGTCGGAGCCCTGCTGGGGCTCCCGCCCCACATCATCTGGCGCCAGCCTTTTCCGGGCCCAGGGCTGGCCATCCGCATCCTGGGCGAGGTGACCGAGGAGCGGCTCGCGGTGCTGCGCGAGGCTGACGCCGTCGTCCAGGACGAGGTGCGCCGCGCAGGCCTCGAGCGTGAGGTCTGGCAGGCGTTCGCCGTCCTGTTACCGGTGCTCACCGTCGGAGTCATGGGCGATTTCCGCACCTACGCCCAAGTGGTCGCGCTCCGCGCCGTGACGAGCCAGGACGCCATGACGGCCGACTGGGCGCGGCTGCCCTATGACCTCCTCGGTCGCATCTCCTCGCGCATCATCAACGAGGTCAAGGGCGTCAACCGCGTCGTCTACGACATCTCCTCCAAGCCCCCCAGCACCATCGAATGGGAGTAGACGGCGCTGGCAAGGACGGCGGCGCCCCTCGCGCCGATTTCGTCCATCTCCATGTCCACTCGGAGTACAGCCTGCTGGACGGCGCCGCGCAGCTCGAGAAGATCGAGCGCGTCCCGGGCGAGGGCAAGAAGGAGCGAGACGTCGGGCTCATCGCCCGGGCAGCCGAGCTCGGCTTTCCGGCGCTCGCGCTCACCGACCACGGCAACCTCTTCGGCGCCATCGACTTCTACGCGGCCTGCAAGCAGACCGGCATCACCCCGATCGTCGGCTGCGAGCTCTACGTCGCGCCTGGCAGCCGCTTCGACCGATCGCCCCAGGACGGGGGATACGAGGGCGCGAGCCACGCGACCGTGCTGGTCCGCGACGAGGCGGGGTATCGCAACCTCATCAAGCTGGTTTCCAAGGCCTATCTCGAGGGCTTCTACTACAAGCCCCGCGTCGACCGCGAGCTCCTGGCCCAGCACGCGCAGGGCCTGCTGGTGCTCTCCGGGTGCCTGAACTCGGAAGTGAGCCGGATGCTCTCGGCGGGCGAGGACGCCAAGGCGCTCGAGACGGCTGGCTGGTACCAGGAGGTCTTCGGCACGGACTCGTACTTCATGGAGGTCCAGTCCCACGGTCTCGAGGAGCAGGCGAAGGTGACCGACGGGACCGTGCGCATCGCGCGGCGGATCGGAGCGCCGCTCTGCGGCACCAACGACTCGCACTATGTCGAGGCGGGCCACGCGCGGGCGCACGAGGCGCTGCTCTGCATCCAGACGGGCTCCGCCATGAGCGACCCGAACCGCTGGCGCTTCTCGACCGAGGAGTTCTACCTCAAGTCGGCCGACGAGATGCGCGCGGTGTTCAAGGACCTGCCCGAGGCTTTTCGCAACACGCTCGCCGTCGCGGAGCGCTGCACGCTCGACCTGGCGTTCGGGCAATTCCACCTGCCGAACTACGACGTGCCCGCCGGGCATACCCTCGACTCCTACCTCGAGCGCCTGGCCTTGGAGGGTCTGACGCGGCGCTACGGCAGCTCGCCCGCCGATGCGGTCGTGGAGCGCCTCCGGTACGAGCTGTCGGTTGTCTCGAAGATGGGCTTCTCGGGCTACTTCCTCGTCGTCTGGGACTTCATCACCTACGCCCGCCGGCAGGGCATCGCCGTCGGGCCCGGACGCGGCTCCTCGGCCGGGTCGCTGGTGGCCTACTGCCTCGGCATCACCAACGTGGACCCTGTGCGCTACGGGCTCCTCTTCGAGCGATTCCTGAACCCGGAGCGGGTGTCCATGCCCGACATGGACATCGATTTCGCGGACGACCGGCGCGACGAGGTCATCCGCTACGTCGTGGATCGGTACGGCGCCGACCGCGTCGCCCACATCATCACGTTCGGCACCATGGGCGCCAAGGCCGTGATCCGCGACGTCGCGCGCGTCATGGGCTTCTCCTTCGGAGAGGCGGATCGGATCGCCAAGCTGGTCCCGGGCTTCCCGCTCAACATCACGCTCGACGACGCCCTCGAGAAGGCGCCGACGCTGGCCGAGCAGGTCAAGCGCGATCCGCGGGTGGGCGAGCTCTGGGGCATGGCCCGCACCCTCGAGGGATGCACGCGTCACGCCTCGGTGCACGCCTCGGCCGTGGTCATCTCCGATGCGCCTCTGATGGACCGCGTGCCGCTGTACAAGGATCCGAAGCGGCCCGAGCTCATCACCGGCTTCGCCATGGGGCCGATCGAGAAGCTCGGCCTGCTGAAGATGGATTTCCTGGGGCTCCGGACGCTCACGGTGATCGCCGACGCGGTGCGGCTCGTGAAGGAGTCCAGGGGCCAGGCGCTCGACCCGGAGTCGCTGCCGCTGGATGATGCGAGGACCTACGAGCTCCTCACGGAGGCACGGACGTTCGGGGTCTTCCAGCTGGAGTCTGCGGGAATGCGGGACGCGCTCCGCAGCCTCACGCCCACCCGTATCGAGGACATCATCGCCATGGTCGCCCTCTACCGGCCCGGGCCCATGGAGCTGATCCCGGAGTTCATCAACCGCAAGCACGGGCGGGCGCCGATCACGTACGAGCATCCGCTGATGGAGAAATATCTCCACGAGACCTACGGGATCATGGTCTACCAGGAGCAGGTGATGGGTCTCGCGGCCGAGCTCGCGGGCTTCACGCTCGGCGAGGCCGACACCTTGCGCAAAGCCATGGGGAAGAAGGACCGCGAGCTTATGGCCGCCCAGCGGGCGAAGTTCCTCGTGGGCTGCCGCGCCAACCAGGTCGACGGCCGAAAGGCCGAGCGGATCTGGGATCTCATCGAGAAGTTCGCGGGCTACGGATTCAACAAGTGCCTGACGGGGGAGGCACAGATCGAGATGGCCGACGGGACGCGAAAGCCGATCACCGAGGTGCGACGAGGGGATCGTGTCCTGACCAAGGACGGCCCCTTCCCGGCGCTTGCGGTGCGGCCAAGCGGTGTCCGCCCGGTCGGGCGGCTTCGACTGGACAACGGCATGTGGGTCCGCTGCACTCCCGACCATCCGGTCTTCACCCAACGGGGTTGGGTGAATGCCGAAGAGCTCACGGTCGACGATTTCGCGGCCGTCGCGCGGGAGCTGCCGGCGGGGACCACGTCGGTGCCCGATTGCCACGCGGCGCTGCTCGGCTATGCACTCTCTGAAGCGTCTCTGGGCTCTACGGGACGCTTCTGTCTGTCGTCCAGCGAGGCCGATGAGGTCGCGGACATGGCGCGGGTGCTCGCGGCCTTTCCGAATACCGTCGCTCGCGTCGAGCGTCGGAGAGCGGACAGCGCGTCGTCGATGCGCCCGGCCTGCGGCGATCGTCCCGAGCCGTCGGCCGCGGTGACCTTCCTCTTCGAGGAGTGCGGGCTCCGGTGGCTGGGCGCTCTCGACAAGCGGGTGCCCGCCGTGGTCGACCGCTGGGACGAGCGCGCGCTGGCCGTCCTCATCGCCAAGCTCTTCCAGCGTGACGGGTGCATCCACGAGAAGGCGCGGTCGATCGCCTACGCCACCTCGTCCGAGGGACTGGCCGAGGATGCGAGGCGGTTGCTGCTCAAGCTCGGACTCTCGGCCACGATCCACAGAAAGCCCTTGTCCTACCGCGGCGGTCGGCGTCAGGGTTTCACCGTCCGCCTACTCGGCGGCCCGGCGATTGTCGCCCGCTTCAGCAGCGTGGTCGGCCCACACCTCCTCGGGCTGAAACGCCAGGCGCTGGAGAGGCTCGCCGCCTCATTCCGTGACCGGCCCCTGCGCCTCGCGCGAGGGACAGGGGACGTGGTGCCCATGGAGCTGTGCCTCCAGCCGCTGCGCGAAGCGATTCTCAAGTCGTACCCGAGTCTCCGCGCGGGCTGCCGCGGGCTCGGGATTTCGGGACGTCTGCTCTTCGCCGATGGGCGCACGCGGAGCATCAGGCGGGAGACGCTGGCAATCCTGGGCCGACGCCTGGACTCGCCGGCGCTCGCCACCCTGACGGAGACGCCGATCTCCTGGTCGAGCGTGCGAAGCTTCACCCTGGAGGGTGAAGAGCCGACGTTCGACGTCGAGGTCCCCGGGGCTCGGAGCTTTCTCGCCAACGGGATCGCGCTCCACAATTCGCATGCGGCGTGTTACGGTCTCGTCGCCTACCAGACCGCGTATCTCAAGGCGAACCATCCCGTCGAGTTCATGGCCGCGCTGCTCACCTCCGAGATGGAGAAGACGGACAAGATCGTCCAGTACATGGAGGAGTGCCGGAGCATGGGGCTCTGCGTGGAGCCGCCTGCCGTCAACGTCTCGGGCGCGCGCTTCACCGTGGTCGGCGACACCATCCACTTCGGCCTGGCCGCCATCAAGAACGTCGGCGGCAGCGCCATCGACGGGATCGTCAAGACGCGGTTGAAAGCGGGCGCGTTCACGGGGCTCGGGGACTTCTGCGCGCGCGTGGATCTTCGCCTCGTCAACCGGCGCGTCGTGGAGAGCCTGATCAAGGCCGGGGCCTTCGACGCGCTCGGCGACACCCGCGCGGGCCTGCTTTCGGGCCTCGACCAGGCCATGGAGGCCGGGCAGCGGAGTCAGCGGGACCGCGAGGAGGGGCAGGGGTCTCTCTTCGAGACACCGCCGGCCGCGCCGGCCGGGGCCCGCGCCGCCATGCCTCCACGGGCGGAGGCACAGGTGCCCGAATGGCCGAGCGAGGAGCTGCTGGGCTACGAGAAAGAGGTGCTCGGCTTCTATCTCTCGGGCCATCCGCTCGACGAGTACCGAGAGGTCGCGGCTCACCTGAAGGCGGCCTCGGCGAGTGATCTCGCCGCGCGCCCCGTCGCCTCGCGCGTTCTCCTCCTCGGTCTCGTGAGCGGGCTTCAGGAGAATGCAACCAAGAGCGGCAACCGCATGGCGTTCGCCACGCTCGAGCTGGTCGACGGCTCCGTGCCGCTCACGGTCTTCCCCGAGCCGTACCGCGCCTGCGCCGTGGCGCTGAGGCACAGGGGACCCGTGCTCGTGCGCGGCCGCGTCGACGATAGCGATAAGGGGCGCGTGATCCTGGCGGAGGAGGTCAAGCCTCTGGACGAGGCGACCATCGCCCAGGCCCGCGCCGACGAGAGGCGCGGGCCGCCTCGCCGCAACGGAGCGGACAGCGGGATGGCCGCCGGCGGGTTGCCGGGCGCGGAGAGCGCGCATACTTGCCGGATCCGCGTGCGCGCGAGCGCCGAGGAGGCGTCGAGCGTGCTCGCCGCGGTGCGCGGGCTCTGCGAGGCCCACCCGGGGCCGACGCCGCTCTTCGTCCACGTGCTGCTCGACGAGCAGGAGGTCGTGGTACGCGCCAAGGGCCTGTCGGTCGCCCCGGACGAGGCGCTGCTCGCGAAAGTCGAGGGGCTCCTCGGGCCGGGCAGTATACTCGTCGAATATGCCCGACGAGCTTGAGTTCGAGCGTCCCCTCCTCGAGCTGGAGAACCGGATCGCGGAGCTTCGGGCCGCCGAGGATCCGCAGGCGGCACGGGACGAGATCGGCCGTCTCGAGGAGCGGCTCAGGCGGCTCCAGCAGAAGGTCTACGGCGGGCTCAGCCCCTGGCAGCGGGCGCAGCTCGCGCGGCACCCGAAGCGTCCGCACACGCTCGACTTCTTCCGCCTGCTGCTCGATGACTTCGTCGAGCTCCACGGCGACCGGGTCTTCGGTGACGACAAGGCCATCGTGGGGGGTCTCGCGCGCTTCGAGGGGCAGCCCGTCGTGGTCCTGGGTCATCAGAAGGGCCGCGACACCCGCGAGAACATCGCGCGCAACTTCGGCATGCCGCATCCGGAAGGCTACCGCAAGGCGCTGCGGCTGATGGAGCTCGCGGCCAAGTTCGGCAAGCCCATTCTGACGTTCATCGATACGCCCGGCGCCTATCCCGGCCTCGGCGCCGAAGAGCGAGGCCAGGCCGAAGCCATAGCCCGGAACCTGCGGGAGATGTCCGGGCTCGGGACGCCCATCGTGTGCGTCGTCACGGGCGAGGGAGGCAGCGGCGGAGCGCTGGCCATCGGGGTCGGCAACCGGGTGCTCATGCTCGAGCATGCGATCTACTCGGTGATCTCGCCTGAGGGCTGCGCGGCCATACTCTGGGGCGAGGCCTCGAAGGCCCCGGAGGCGGCCGAGCTCATGCGCGTGACGGCGGCGGATCTGCAACGCCTCGGCGTGATCGACGGGATCGTCCCCGAGCCTGTCGGCGGCGCTCACAGGAACTGGGAGGAGACGGCGGCCAATCTTCGCTCGGCCCTCCGAGAGGCGCTCTGGGAGCTCCGCTCCGTGTCGCCTGGCGACCTCGTCGCGCAGCGGGCCCAGAAGTTTCGCAGCATCGGCGTCTTCGAAGAATCCGCCTGACCGGGTCGCATGTTTGACAGGCCGGAGGTCGGATGCTAACGTAACTACCGATCTTTTATGCCAAAACTTCACTTGATCACCTACGGCTGTCAGATGAACGAGTACGACTCGGAGCGTGTCGCCGGTCTGCTCCGACGCGAGCGGTACGAATTGACGGAAGCAGCCGAGGACGCCGACCTCATCCTGCTCAACACCTGCGCGATCAGGGAGAAGTGCGAAGACAAGGTCTTCTCGCGCCTGGGCGAGCTCAAGCAGCTCAAGCGCGAGCGCCCGCACGTCCTGATCGGTGTCATGGGCTGCATGGCGCAGCTCTGGCAGGGAAAGATCCAGGAGCGCGCCCCGTCGGTGGACCTGGTCTTCGGCTCGGCCGCCGTGTCGCGTGTGGGCGAGCTCGTCGCGCGCGCGCGGGCCACGGGCGCCCCGGTGCTCGAGACGGGCGAGGCGCCGCTGGTGAAGATCACGGCCCGGCCCGATGCCCGCCGGCAGCTCAAGGCCTTCGTGACGGTGATGGAGGGCTGCGAGAAGCGATGCACCTTCTGCGTCGTGCCCGTCACGCGCGGCCGCGAGCGGAGCCATTCGCCCGCGGCCATCCTGTCGGAGATCCGGGGACTCGCCGCCTCGGGCGTGCGCGAGGTCACCCTGCTCGGCCAGACGGTCAATGCCTATGGTCGCGACCTTGACCCCGCCACGGATCTGGCCGCGCTCCTCGAGCAGGTCAACGAGATCGACGGCATCGAGCGAATCCGCTTCACCACCTCGAATCCCTACAACCTGACCCGGCGTCTCATGCAGGCCATTCGCGACGTGCCCAAGGTGGTCGAGTACCTCCACCTGCCGCTCCAGTCGGGCTCGGATCGCCTGCTCGAGCGCATGAACCGGGGCTACACGCGCGCCCGCTATCTCGAGCTGATCGCCGAGCTCGTGGACACGGTGTCCGGCATCGCGCTTTCGACCGATCTCATCGTCGGATTCCCGGGAGAGACCGACGCGGACGTCGAGCAGACGGTGGACATGGTCGAGCGCGTCCAGTACGACAACGTCTTCGTCTTCCGCTACTCGCGCCGCCCGGGCACCCCGGCCGCGGTCATGCCGGACCAGGTCCCCGAGGAGGTCAAGGCGCTGCGGAATAGCCGGATCCTCGACGTGGCAGGCCGGGTGGGGGCGGCGAGGAGCCGTGCTCTCGAGGGCCGTGTCCTGCCCGTGCTGGTGGACGGCGTCTCGCGCAGGAACTCGGAGGAAGCCGCCGGCCGCACCCGCTGCAACCGCGCCGTGAACTTCGACCCCCACGGGCGCGACCTGCTGGGCGAGGTCGTGCCCGTGCTGATCACCCAGGCGTTGCCCCACAGCCTGCGCGGCGAGCTCGCCGGCTCCGGCGCGCTCGGGCGCGTGCTGGCGGCCGCAGTCTAGCCGCGATCCAGGAAAGGGACGGCCATGTTTCTCGAGATGAAGGTGAAAGGACTGGCCCTCGATCCCCTCTCGAACATGCCCATCATCATCCTGCGCGACGAGGAGGAGAAGCGCTCGCTGCCCATCTGGGTCGGGCTCTTCGAGGCCAACGCCATCGCGCTCGAGCTCGAGAAAATCACGACGGCGCGACCCATGACCCACGACCTGATCAAGAACATCCTCGAGTCGCTCGACGCGCGGGTGGTCAAGGTCGTGGTCAACGATCTCCGCGACAACACGTTCTATGCCGTCATCCACCTCCAGCTGGGGTCAGCGGAGATCACGGTGGACTCGCGCCCGTCGGACGCGATCGCGCTCGCGCTGCGCGTGGGGGCCTCCATCTTCGTGGATGAGGAGGTCGTGGTCAAGGCCAAGAACGTCGAGGTCACGAAGGAGCAGGAGCTCGGCAAGGGACTCGCCGAGGACCAGGAGAAGATCAAGGACTGGCTCGACTCGATCAAGCCCGGGGACTTCGGCAAGATCGAGCGCGGCCGGGAGCCCGGCGCGTCGGATGAGTAGTGGCGGACCAGCTGGGGTCGCCGGCCGGTAGCGAATGCGCATCGGGCTCTTCACCAACAACTACCTGCCGTTCCGCGGCGGCGTCACCACCGCGGTAGAGACGCTCCGCGAGGGGCTCGAGACCCTCGGCCACCGCGCCTGGGTCTTCGCTCCCGCTCCCGCTCCCGCTCGGGGCGCCGTCGATCCGCCTTTCGTGTTCCGTTACCCGTCCCTACCCGCACCGACCTATCCGGGCTTCGCGCTGCCGCTGCCGCTCTCTCCGCGCCTGGCCCGCGCGACCCGCCTGCTTGGGATCGACATCTTCCACGCGCAGCACCCGTTTCTCCTGGGCCCGACAGCGCGCCGGCTCGCGCGCGCGGCCGGCCGGCCAGTCGTGTTCACCTACCACACGCGCTACGAGAAGTACGCGCACTACGTCCCCCTGCCCGAGCGCTTCGTGGCGGCGGTGGCGGTGCGGCTGTCCTGCCGCTTTGCGAGCTCCGTGGACCTCGTGGTGGCGCCCTCGGCGCGGATCGCTCAGGACCTGGCATCGCGCGGGGTCCGCCGCCCGGTCGTCGTCGTGCCGACCGGCGTGCCGCTCGACCGCTTCCAGCCCGGCGACCGCGCGGCGGCCCGCCGCCGCCTCGGCTTCCCGTCAGAGGCGCCACTCTGCCTGTACGTTGGTCGGCTGGACCGGGAGAAGAGCGTCGAGCGGATCATCGAGAGCTTCGCCTCGATAGCCCAGGCGGTCTCGGGCGCGCGTCTGGTGCTCGTCGGGCAGGGAAGCCACCTGGCGCCCCTCACGCGCCTGGCCTCGGCGAGCCCCGCACGGGACCGGATCCATTTTCTGGGCGGCGTCGGGCGCGAGGAGTTGCCACCCTATTACCAGGCCGCCGATCTCTTCGTCTTCGCCTCGGAGACCGAGACCCAGGGGCTGGTGCTGGCCGAGGCACATGCGTGCGGGCTCCCGGCCGTGGCCGTCAGAGCCTCGGGGGTCAACGAGGTGGTGCGGGACGGCGAGACGGGGCTTCTCACCAAGTCCGAGTCCGAAGACTTGGCCGACGCCGCCATCGGCCTGCTCCTCGATCCAGGGCGTCGGGAGAGCATGGCGCGGGCGGCCAGGAGCGCCGCCGAGACTGATTTTTCCTCGGCCCGTCAGGTCGAGGTGATGGCCCGGCATTACCGGAACCTGCTCGAGCGCCCGCGGTGAGCGCCGCCGCCGCGGCGCGGAGCCTCGAGGCGACGTTTCAGCGCGCCTGGGGTCCGACGGTGGACGATCCGGGCCGTCTGGGCTTTCTCTCCCCGGACCCCCGCATCCGGACTCTCCTTCGCGTGCTGCTCTCCTATCCCGACGTGCGGCATGTCTTGCCGGACCGCGTCAGCCTCGACGCGTCGGCCGACGTCAGGCTCGCCGAGAGCATCATGCGCTTCGTCGCGCGCCAGACATGGCTGGTGACCCAGGTGACGCTCGGATAGCGGCGTGATGATCTGGACCCTGGAGACCGAGGCGGCGCTGTTGACGGTGGAGCACCTGGCGCCGCACTATCAGGGGAAGGCGGTACGCGGGGTGGAAAGGAGATGATATGAGCGGACGCGTGACGGAAGGGGAGCTCCTGGCGCGGATCGAGCGCGGCGAGCGCATCGAGTCGGCCGAGGAGATGACCGAGGAGTACCGGGACAACCTGATTCATCTGATGACCATGCAGGCCGACTCGGAGCTGGCGGGTGGCTACGGCTACGTGCCGTGGATCATGAAGGCGCCCGGGGTCGAGGAAAAGCACGTCGTCGCCCAGATCGTCAAGGACGAGCACCGCCACGCCGCCGTGATGTACGGGCTCCTGGGCGACCTGGGGGTCGACGTCGAGGCCCACGTGCGAGCGCACGACGAGGCCTTCGCGATGCGGATCGACGGCTCGGCGGATCTCGGCACGACGCGCATCACCTCGGACAAGCGCGTCAACATCTTCTACTATCCGATCGAGACCTGGGCGGACTTCATCTTCTTCAACTTCTGCATGGACCGCGGCGCTGGACATCAGCTCGAGGACGCGCGCCACTGCTCCTACGGGCCGTGGGTCCGGGCCATCGAGGGCATCTTCAAGGAGGAGAAGTTCCACATCCGCCACGGCGAATTCTGGGTCAGGAAGCTCGCGGAGGACCCGAAGACCCGCGCCGAGGCGCAGGTGACCTTCGAGAAGTGGTATACCCGCACGATGAACATCTTCGGCCGCCCGGGCTCAGCCAAGAACGCCGTGTACCGCAAGTACCGCCTCAAGCTCCGCGACAATGACGAGGTGCGGCAGAGCTTCGCCGCCGAGGTCAAGGAAAAGGCCGAAGCCGTGGGCCTCCGCGTGCCCGAGTGGAAGCCCGTCTGGGACCGCCTGCCCGAAGAGGCGCAGATCCCGGGATAGGGCGATGAGCCTGTCCACGGCGTGGCGGGCCTGGCTCCTGGCCGGGGCCCTGGTGGCGGCCGCCTCCCCGGGAGATTCGCAGACCGGACGGCCGGTCAAGGTCGTCCTCGAGTTCCAGCAGCAGAGCCAGGACAGCCGCCAGGGCGCCCAGGGTCAGGGCAGCGTCATCATCCAGGACGGCAAGCGCACGCGCGGCCGGGGAGGCCTGGGCGTCGAGGACACGACGACTCGCACGACCCGGACCAATGGCGTCTTCACGGTCGTCTCGGACGGCGGCACGGCCACGATGACGCTGGCGACCGAGGTGCCCTACACCGTGATCGCCTGGCTCCGCGACTACGCCACGGGGCAGGGCTATGTGGCGCGGGGGATGGCGTGGCAGCGCGTGGGCACGACCCTCGTCGTCAACCCGACCATCCTCCCCGGTGGGCAGATCCGCGTGCGGCTGACCCCGCAGGTCAGCTACTTCACGCCCGACGGCGGCCGCAGCATCGAGTTCACCGAGGCCGTGACCGATGTGATCGTGCCCAATGGCCGCGCCATGCGGATCGGCGGCGGCACGCGGGGCATCAACCAGGTCACGCGTCAGATCCTGGGCTACAGCCAGCAGCAGTCCTCGAGCGAGTCGAGCTTCATCCTCACCGCGACCATCCAGTGACGGCTGAGCCCATACCGGAGGCGCTCCGGGCGCGAATCCAGGACGACCCCTGGGCGCGGGCTCTCGGGATCGAGTACCTCGCCCTGGGGCGCGGCTCCTGCCGCCTCGCGCTGTCGCTCCAGCCCCACATGGTCAACTTCCAGGGCTACCCCCACGGCGGGGTCATCTTCTCGCTGGCCGACATCGCCTTCGGGTCGGCCTGCAATGCCCACAGCGAGCCCGCCGTGGCGTTGAACATGACGATCAGCTTCCTCGCCGCCGTGCCGGCGGGCTCGCGTCTGCTCGCCGAGGCCAAGGAGATCAAGCAGGGCAGGCGGGCCGGGTTCTACGAGGTGGTCGTGCGAACCGAAAATGGAATCGTGGTGGCCCAGGTCCACTGCGTAGCCCACCGCATCGGCGAGAACTCTAGTTGACATAATGCTTCTTATCAGACACTGACGCTGGGAGAGCGAGGCGCGGGCTCGAGAACCTAGGGGCTCTACGGCTTGGCTTCGGACTGCAGGCTGGCCAGCCGCGCCCTGATCTCGTCGGCGCGGCGGGCGTCGGGCAGGTCTTTCAGGATTCTCTGATAGGTCTCGACGGCGGCGGTCCGCTTGCCGCCGAGCTCCTGGACCCGGGCCACATCCGACATGGCCTCCTCATAAAGGAAGTCCTGAGGCCTGGCGCCGCCAAGCGTGTCCCGATAAGCTTTCTCGGCCGCTTCGTAGTTCTTCTCCGCCTCGAAGGTATAGCCCGTGCCGAGCGAGGCCAGTGCGCCCAGGGTCGCGGAGCGAGCCTTGGCCTTCGCCACGTTGTAGGCCGCGCGGGCCTGCGGGTACTGAGCGGCCGCGAAGCGAATGTTCCCGAGTTGATAGGCCGCCAGGGCCGCCGAGCTGAGCCTGGGGTACTCCGCGATGACCTCCTCCAGGGCCCGCTGGGCGCGCTCCTTGGACTCCGCGGTCGCGGTCGGGGCCTGCGCCTGGGCGACCATGATCCGGGCCTGGGCCATGGCCGTACCGCCCTGAGACTCATAGCGGGCACTCCAGAGCGCCCAGGCGCCCCAGGCGAGGCCCACGACGAGCAGCCCCACGAGGCCGATGCCAGCCCAGCGACCCCAGCGCGAGGCCAGGAGACGCGTCAGGAGTTCGCTCACTCGCGTGCTCCAGGCGCGGTTCCACTCCTGGTGTCGTCCATGCCGACGGGCTGTGCGCGCTCGAGCCAGATCTCGCCCTTGACGGACGAGCCTTCGGCCGCGGAGAAGCTGCCGGCCTTGAGCGTGCCCGTGAGGACGCCGGTCGGGAGGATCTCGAGATGAGTGGTGGCGGAGAGGTTGCCGCGCACCCTGCCGCCGATGACGATGGCCGCGCCATTGATGTTGGCGTCCGCCTCGGCGCCTTCGGCGACGAGGACGCGCCCGGAGACGTCGATCTCGCCCTCGAAGCGGCCGTAAATGTGGAAGTCGCCTTCCCCGGTGATCTCCCCGCGGAAGGACAGCCCGCCGCCGAGGACGGCGCGCCGCGGATCCGCAGGCAGCGCCGCGCCCTCGGACGAGCCGCGGGCCGAGTCCTCCGTCGAGCCGCTCAATCCGAGGAAGCGCAGGAAGCCGCCCACGGGCCCGCGCTCACTCGCCATGACTCATCCTCGTCTCCACCTGGTCAGTCTAGTCGCGCGCACGGGCAATCTCAAGGCTCGTTTGGCCGCGCCTCTCGCGGATGGCCCGCCCCGCCGCGGGGCCTCGGCCAGCCGCCGCACCTGGGCGTGGCGGAAGCACGAGGTCAGATGGTCGTTGACGAGCCCCGCCGCCTGCAGGAAGGCGTAGCAGATCGTGGGGCCGACGAAGCCGAACCCTCGGCGCCTGAGGTCGCGTGAGAGCGCCCGCGAGATCGCGCTCTGGGCCGGGACGTCGCGAGGCGAGCGCCGGCGGTTCTGGATGGGACGCTCGGCGACGAAGCCCCAGAGGTACGCCGTGAAGGAGCCGAGCTCGCGCTGGATGGCGAGAAAGGCCCGCGCGTTGTCGATCGCGCTCTCGATTTTTCCGCGGTGGCGGATAATGCCGGGGTCACGCAGCAGGCGGCGCACGGTAGCCGGCGTGAAGCGCGCGACCCGCGCCGGCTCGAAGCCCGCGAAGGCGCGCCGGTAGCCCGCGCGGCGCTTGAGGATGGTGGACCAGCTGAGCCCGGCCTGAGCCCCCTCCAGGACCAGGAGCTCGAAGAGCCGGCGGTCGTCGCGAAGCGGCACGCCCCACTCGCGATCGTGATAGGCGGTGTCCGGCTCCCCGCGCGCCCATCGGCACCGGCGCGGCATCCTGCTAGCGACAGTCGGTGTACACGGAGGCGCCTATCGCGTAGCTGTGGCAGCGGATGGGCGGGGCCGGCGCCACCGGAAGCGCCGCCTTTCGAGCAGTCGGGCTCGTCGACACGCCCAGGGGCCCGGCCATCGGCGCACAGTCTACGTGGACGTCCTGGCCCGTCTGCGACGTCGTGCAGCCGAGCTTCGGAGCGGTGGGGCTGGCACCTGACGGCTGGCAGTCGGGGTGAGTATCCGAGCCCACCGAATAACTCGAGCAGCGGGCCGGCACGGCCCTCGCGTCCTCGGACTGCGCCGCGGCCAGTGCTGACCCCAGCAGAAGAACGGCGAGCGCGAGCGGGCCGGAGCGCAGCGGTGTCACGGGGCAGGCTCGTCGGGCACGCCCTGGCTCTTGGGACCGGCTCCCCTGCCCCGGCCACCGCGGTCGCGGCGGGTGAGCTGCCAGGCCATGAGCCCCACGACGAGCACGATGAGGATCCATCCGGCAGTGTCGAGATTGACGATGAGCCAGCCGACCATGCTGAGCGCCGCCAGAAGCCAGAGCAGCGCGACATAGCGCGACCCGAAGCCCTTCATCACCTCCGCTCCGTGCCCATCGCCACCTCGGCTTATGCTCCGCGCGCACTCCGTAACCGTACGATTCTTGGAACTTGTAGGCGTCGTTCGGCCCCGAATCCGACGCGGCTAGAATACCATACGGTCTCTGGCGTCCCGGGCCGCGACGAGGAGGCGGCGAGGGCGGCGGGATGATTGTTGGAGCCCCGCGCGTGGGTGGCGGCACAACGCGGGCTCGACCCGCGGGAGAAGCGGGCGAGCACCGCGTCGTCCAGCCCGAGGGCGTGGCACTCGATCAGCGGGGGCGACCGGCTCCGCTATTTCTTGGCCGTGAGCCCCAGGCGCTGCTCCAGCACCTGCTTCACTTCCTTGGCCGTCTCCCGCCAGAGGCTCTTGTCGGGAGCGGTGTCGTAGCCCGCCTGGACCTGCTTCCGGAACTCGGCCATCGCCGCGTCCTGCTTCTCCTTGTCGTCGGGCGGCGCGACGTCGACCGTCTTGCTCCGGATGCCGACCATGCGCTGCGTGGCGACGCCCGGCCGCTCGATCCAGCGCCCGACCTCGTTCCAGTCCTTGTCGAAGAAGACCACGATCGGGATGGACCGGTAGCCGTTGTTGAGGAAGCACTCCGTCAAGTCCGGGTGCTGGTCCCGCAGCAGCACGCGCAGCTCCGCCCCGGGCATCGCCTCGACGATGCGCGCGAGCAGCGGCGAGTTGCGGTGGACGTCGCCGCACCAGTTCTCGGCGAGCATGAGCACGTACCGCACCTGGCCCAGGCCGCTGAAGAACTTGCGCTCGTCCTCGGTGAGCGACGCCTTGGAGTAGTTCTCCTCGGTCCGGGCCCGCGTGTCGCCCATCTGGGCGAGGTAATCCTTCCAGGTCAGGCCGGTGGCAAACCGCTTCTCGTCCAGCGGAATCCTCAGCTGCGCCATGTCGTCGTCTCCTTCTGTGGGGAGGTCAGATCGTGATGCCGCGGCGGGCGAGCTCGCCGTCGAGGTCGAGCTCCGTGGTCCCGATCGAGGTGCCGCCCGGCACCGTCCAGAAAATCTCGAACTCCAGTCCGTCCGGGTCCTTGGCGTACAGCGACAGGCTGACGCCATGGTTAGACATGCCAACAAGCGAGCGGGCCTCGATGAGCCGCGCCCGCGCCCGCGCCAGGTCGGTGATCTCGCCGACCTCCCAGGCGGAGTGATACATCCGCGCCACGCTCTCATCGGGCGCGGGCACGCCTGGCTGCTCGAAGAGGCCCAGATGATGGTCGTCGAGGCTGCCCGGGATCTTCATGAAGGCCGCGCGGGGATACCGCCTTTTCACCTCGAAGCCCAGCACGTCGCCATAGAAGCGCACGCTGCGCTCGACGTCCGACACGAAGAGGACGAGGTGCTGGAGCCGCTTCAGGCCGATGCCGGTTGTGGCGGTGGTCATCGGGCCGGGTACCGGACGCTGACGGTGATGGCGGCGCACGCGATGATCGTGTCGGCCTCCGGCACCCGTAGGCCCCCTTCGACGGGATGGACGGTCACCTCGCCGTGCGGAAGCTCGCGCTCGACCAGGTCGAGCTTGACCGACGCTGGATCGGGCACCCCGACGGTCACGTCCACCAGCATGGTGCCGCCGCGCTCGCGGACCTCCTGGAGTAGCGGCAGGCTCGAATGCCGGATCGCGTCCGACACCGCGCGGCACGCCGCCTTGGTCGAGTCCTCTCCGTGGACGTCGACGCCCATGCCGAACTCGAGCACGTATGCCCTTGCGCTCACGCCCCACCTCCGATAGCGTCGTCCGGGAACCTCGGCAACGCACGCATCGTTCACCATGCTGTCACGGGTGTCAAGCGCCCGTGACCGGGGAGCCCTCATGCGGATCCACAATCTCTACGCGGACGCGGGCGGGCAGTCGCATTTCAGAGACATCCAAGTCGAGTGGGCCGAGGAGACGCGAGCGGGCAAGCTCTCCAGGCGCCTGCCCGCCACCGGGATCATCTTCCGCCAGGTGCCGCCCACCTACGACCTGGACTGGCATCCGGCGCCGCGTCGACAGTACATCATCAACCTGGATGCCGGAGTCCAGATCACGGCCAGCGACGGGGAGCGTCGCGTCATCGGCGCCGGCGAGGTGATCCTGGTCGAGGACACGACGGGCAAGGGTCACCTCTCCAAGGCCATCGAGGGCACGCTTCGCCACTGTATCTTCGTGCCCGTCGACTAGACCACCTGCGAGCTGCTCCGTAAGCGAGTATCACCGAGTCAGGAACCGTCTGGAGTGAGCGCGGCAAGGTGGGGCATGACCTCGGCGGTGAACAGGTCGATCGACGCGGCCGCCTCGCCCTCGGTCAGGCCGCCGAATGTCAGCCGGCACACGAAGTATGTACACCGGCTCTCGGCGACCTGGCGCTCGATCTCCTCGCGCACGCGGGCCGGGGTGCCCACGATGGCCAGGCCGCGCTGGCGCGCCTCGTCGAAGTCCCGGGCGAAGCGGATGGGCAGAGCGCCGAAATCGCGCCAGAGCTTGGTCAGGTTCGCGTACCAGGCAGCATAGTTGGGCCGCGCGAGCGCCTCGGCCTGTGCGTCGGTCGGGGCGACCACGACGTGGCGCGACACGCCGAGCCTCGGCAGCGGCGCCGCGCCGTGCTTGCGCTCCCAGACCTCACGGTAGCGCTCGAAGAGTGGCTTCGCGGCCTCGCAGGGGCTGTTGCTGATGACGTGCACCTTGTTGGTCGCCGCCCACTCCGCGCCGGCCAGGTGGCCGAGCCCGTACCAGAGCGGCGGGTGCGGTTGCTGGTGGGGCTTGAGGATCATCGGGACCTTCCGGTAGGTGAAGCGTGGTCCTCGGTGGTCGAGCGCGTCGCTCGTGAGCCCCTGCAGGATGACCTCGAGGGCCTCCTGGTAGATCTCCTCGGTCTCCAGGTGATGGAGGTTGAAATAGGCCATCTCGTACGGCACGATGCCCCGGCCCACGCCGAAATCGAAGCGCCCGCGCGAGAGCTGATCGAGCATGCAGACCTCTTCGATGAGCCGCAGCGGGTCGTAGAGTGGCAGGCAGTACACGCACGGCCCGAGGCGGATGCGCCGCGTGCGCTGGGTGGCCGCGGCCAGAAAGATGCCGGGCACCGGCGCCAGCCCCAGCGGGGTCGCGTGGTGCTCGGCCAGGTGATAGGAGTAGAAGCCGGCGGCGTCGTACTTCTCCAGCAGGCGCAGCCGGCTCTCGTAGAATTCGGCGAGCGGCGCCTCGCGCCTGTCCAGGTGATCGAAGACTCCCAGCTCCATCGCTCCTCCAGTCCCGGGGCACGGAGGCCCGCACGCAAGGTTATACTCCAGAGCCGGACCAGGCGGTACTTCTCCCGCGGGAGGATAACCCCGCCTCGGTGACCGTGCTGCAATCGAACTCATGAAGGGAGACACCGTGAAGCTCCTTTTCTTCGACGACTTCAGGCTGGGAGTGCTCAAGGCGGACGCGGTGGTCGACGTGTCGCAGGTGGTGCGCGACATTCCCCACACCGGGCCTCAGGACCTCATCAGCGGGCTCATCGAGCGGTTTGCCGACTATCGCCGGCCCCTGGAAGAGGCTGCCGCTCGTGGACGCGGCGTGGCGGCCGGGCAGATCCGGATCAAGCCTCCCCTGCCCAAGCCGTACAACATCGTGGCCATGGCGGTGAACTACATGGAGAACGGGACGCGGGCCGAGCCGGCGCCGATCAATGCCTTCCACAAGTCCCCCCTCGCGGTCATCGGCGATGGTGACACCATGGTGCTCCCCGATGTGCCCGCCACCATATTCGAGGGCGAGGCCGAGATGGCCCTGGTCATCGGCAAGCGCGCGTCGGGAGTCAAGGCCGCCGACGCCATGGATCATGTGTTCGGCTACCTGAACTTCATCGACGGATCGGCGCGCGGCCTCCTGCCCAGCGGCAATACGTTCTACCAGATGAAGTCGCGGGACACCTTCGCTCCGATGGGTCCCTACCTGGTGACGGCCGATGAGATCTCCGACCCGCACCACGTCCAGCTCCGCCTCTGGGTGAACGGGACGCTCAAGCAGAACTTCAACACGAGCGACATGGCGCACAAGATTCCGCGCTGCATCGAGTGGGTGACTTCGATTCACGCCCTCGAGCCGGGCGACGTGCTGGCGACCGGCACCAACCACCGCGGCCTCAGCGCCTTCCAGGACGGGGACCTCGTCGAGCTGGAGACGGAGGGGCTGGGACGTCTGCATGTGCGCGTGCGCGACGACCTGAAGCGGACCTGGGCCCGCGAGACCCGCCTGGACCGGCAGGAGAAGGGGCTCGAAGGGACGACGCCCCAGCTCACGGGCACATACGCCCCCGCGCAGCGCTAGTCAGACCTGCCCCACCCACGACGCGTCGGCGACATGGCGCCAGCGCCCGCGGATCATCGCGATCTCCTCTGCCGGCAAGGGACCGGCTCCGAGCAGGGCCGCGTTCTGCTGCCATCGCTCCGGCTTCGTGGTACCGACGATGGCGGTGTGCACCCCCGGCACGCTGAGCGTGAAGCGCAGGGCTGTGGACGCGGCACTGGCGCCGGCCTCGCGCAGGAAAGGGTAGTCCAAGGCCCGGAGACGCGCCCAGTAGGCCTGATAGTAGGGCTCGGCCGGCTTGCGCCCGTACCGCCAGACTGCATTCGCCAGCGGCCGCTTGGCGATCACGCCCATCTCCCGGGCACGCGCGCCGGGCAGCGTGAGATCGAGGGACTCCTGATCGGCGATGCTGACCGAGGTCTGGAGCGTGTCGAAGCGGCCGCACTCGACGGCGAACCGCGCGGCCTCGCCGTCCCCGCTATAGCCGATGTATCGCGCCCAGCCCCGCTCGCGCGCCCGCTCGAGCGCGGTCATGACGTCCCCCGTGCGAAGATCGGCGAGCGAGCAGCTGTGAAGCTGGATCAGGTCGAGATGGTCGGTGGCGAGGCGCGTGAGGCTCCGCTCGATGCTGGCGAGCAGCGAGGCGGGCCGCCAGTCCCCCCGCCCCCAGCCCCGTCCGTGGCCGCACTTGCTGAAGAGGTAGAATTCGCGCCGCCGCGCGCCGACCGCCCGGCCGATGAGCTCCTCGCTGTCCTCGTAGCACTCGGCCGTGTCGATCACGTTGAGCCCGGCATCGAGCGCGCCGTCCAGCAGCCGGCCGACCGTGCGCCCGCTCACCCGCCGGTACCCGATCTCGGAGCCGCCGAAGCCGAGGACGCTCGCCACCATGTCCGTCTTGCCCAGCCGACGCCTCTCCATCGCTCCGTCCCGTGCTAGAATCCGCGATCGTGCATCACGAGCCCGCCACGTGAGGCTACCATGAAGGTCACGCACGTCACCACGCGGGTGTTGCGCACGCCGGCCGACAATCCTCTCGTCGTCGGCCTGCCGGCCCCCACCGACACGCGCGAGTTCGTGCTCCTCGAGCTGGGCACCGACCAGGGCCTCACGGGCCTTGGCCTGACCTTCTTCGGTGCCGCGCTGACCCCGGCGCTGAAGGTCGCGGTGGACAGCCTCGCCGGCCTCGTGGTCGGCGACGACCCGACGCAGGTCGAGGCCATCGCGGCCAAGCTCCGGCGCGCGGCGGGCAGCTCGGGCCCCGGCGGGATCTTCACGCTGGCGCTCTCCGCCATCGACACGGCGTGCTGGGATCTCCGGGGCAAGGCGGCCGGCCAGTCCGTGTGCGCGCTGCTCGGGGGCCTCCGCGACCGCGTGCCGGCGTACGCGAGCGGCGCCCTCATGCGCGCGCATCCGGTGGACTACCTGGCCACCGCCGGCCCGCGGCTCGTGGGCATGGGGTTCCGCCAGATGAAGATGCAGTGCGGAAGCGAGCCCACGGTGGCGGCCTCCGTGGAACGCGTGCGCGTCATGCGCGAGGCGGTCGGCCCGGACGTGGACCTCATGTGCGACATCAACCAGCTGTGGAGCGTGAACCAGGCCATCGAGGTCGGGCGGCGTGTCGAGCCCCACCACCTGTTCTGGCTGGAAGACCCGGTCGCCCACGACGATTATCCCGGCCTCGCCCGGGTGGCCCATGCCCTGACTACACCCGTCGCCGCCGGCGAGTACCACTACGGCATCGTGCCCTTCCGCCATCTGCTGGAGGCGCGCTCGATCGACATCGTCATGATCGACCTCCTGCGCGTGGGTGGGATCACGCAGTGGATGAAGGTCGCCGGCATGGCCGAGGCCTTCAACCTGCCCGTTGTCAGCCACCTCGTCCCGGAGATCCACGTCCACCTGGTCGCGGCCATCCCCCACGGCCTCACCGTCGAGTACATGCCGTGGACGCTGCGCCTGTTCGAGGAGACGCCGGCACTCGAGGGCGGCCAGCTGGTGGTGCCCCGGAAGCCCGGCCTCGGCCTGGCCTTCGATCCCGCGGCGATCACGCGCTATCAGGTCGCCTGAGCGCGCGGGAGCCACCGGCCGCCACAGCGGCCTTCCCGCATCCAAGAATGTCTGATAGTCTTGCCGCCATCCGGGGGTTCCAGAAGAGCACTCATATTGGAGGAGCCGAGCGCGATGAAAGAGTTCAAGATCTGGATGAACGGCACGCTGATCCCGCAGGCCGAGGCCGTCCTGCCCGTCAACAGCGCGGCGGTGTTCTACGCCAGCAACGTCTTCGAGGGCATCCGCGCGTACTGGAACGAGGCCGACGGGGAGCTCTACGCCTTCCGGCTGGCCGAGCACTTCGCGCGGTTCCGCGAATCGATGAAGATGATGCGCTTCACGATCCCCTACCAGGATCTCGACCTCTACGAGGCCGTCCGGGAGGTGCTGCGCGGCAACGAGGTCCGCGAGGACGTCCACATGCACCTGGTCGCCTATGTGGCCGGCCCAGGGCTCGACGCGACCTCGCCGACAGGGCTCTACATCAACCCCAGGCGCCGGCCGCGCATGGGCACCGGCAACGGGCTCCAGGTCTGCGTCAGCTCGTGGCAGCGGACCCATGACAACGCCATTCCCATCCGCCTCAAGTGCGGCGCCAACTATCAGAACGGGCGGCTCGCCACCCTGCAGGCCAAGGCCGACGGCTACGATTCGCCGCTGCTCCTGAACCAGCAGGGGACGGTCGCGGAGGGCACGGGCGCCACCTTCTTCATGGTCCGGCGCGGCAAGCTGGTCACGCCGCCGGTGACCAGCGACATCCTGGAGTCCATCACGCGCGCCACCCTGATCGAGTCGCTGGGCCCGAGCCTCGGGATGGAGGTCATCGAGCGGGACATCGCGCGGACCGAGCTCTACGTGGCGGACGAGGCCTTCTTCTGCGGCAGCGGCTACGAGATCACGCCCATCGTGTCCATCGATCGCTTCCCGCTGGGTGGCGGCGGCATCGGCCCCATCACCCAGCGCCTGCTCACCGCCTACATGAACGTGGTGCGCGGTGTCGACCAGCGCTTCCCCGAGTGGCGCACCCCGGTCTACCGCCCCGTCACCGTCTGATCCGGGCATCGAAGGTGGCGGCGCGCCGCGTCCTCTCCCTGTGCCTCGTGGCTCTCGCCTGCGCGCCCTCGGGGGCGAGCGCGGACGTGGCGGTGCAGGCCTATGCCCTGCCTGCCGGTGGCGGCTCACCGCACGACGTCGCCGTCGGCAGGGACGGCATCGTCTGGTACACGGCCCAGCGCGATGGCAAACTCGGCCGCCTCGACCCGGCGACCGGCAAGGTCGACCTCATCCCGCTCGGCCACGGAGCGGCCCCCCACGGCGTCGTCGTCGGCCCCGACGGCGCCCCGTGGGTCACGGAGGGGGGGACCAACTCCATCGTTCGCGTCGATCCGCAGAGCCGCGAGGTGAAGCACTGGCCGCTCCCCGAGGCGCGGGGCTACGTCAACCTCAACACGCTGACCTTCGACAAGCGCGGCCGCGTCTGGTTCACGGGCCAGAGCGGCGTCTATGGCCGGCTCGACCCGAGGACGGGGAGCATGCAGGTCTGGGACGCGCCGCGCGGGCGCGGGCCCTATGGGATCGCGACCACGCCGGACGGGGAGGTGTACTACGCCTCGCTTGCCGGCAGCCACATCGCGCATCTCGAGCTCGAATCGGGCGCCGCCACGATCATCGAGCCCCCGACCAAGGGCCAAGGCGCGCGGCGCGTCTGGTCGGATTCGCAGGGACGCATCTGGGTGAGCGAGTGGAACAGCGGCAATGTCAGCCGCTTCGATCCTCGGGCCAATGCCTGGAAGACGTGGAAGCTGCCCGGGGACACGCCGCGCGCCTACGCGGTCTACGTCGACGAGCGGGACATGGTGTGGGTGAGCGATTGGGGAGCCAACGCGATGGTCCGCTTCGACCCGGTGAGCGAGAAGTTCGAGGTCTTCCCGAGTGACCGCAGCGGAGCCAACGTGCGCCAGATTCTCGGCCGGCCCGGCGAGGTATGGGCACCGGAGTCTGGCACCAACCGCCTCGTGGTCTACCGGGCGAAGTGACGCCTCTCCCCCTCAGCGCTCGAGCTCGGAGATCATCGCATTGGCCCGCCGGAGCCGGCGGCTCATCTCGCGTCCCAGGTTCGTCAGCAGCGTGATCGCGATGGCGTGGTGGTCTCTCACGAGGGCGCGAAAGGCCTCCTCGGGGAGGACGTAGCAGACCACGTCCTCGTCGGCCGTCACCGTGGCCGAGCGTGGCTCCTGGTCGAGCAGGGCCACCTCGCCGAACACGGCGCCGGCGGAGAAGGATGCCAGCCGGCGCTGCCGATCCTGGCCCGGCAGCTCGACCTTCACGCTGGCGATGCCGCGTGACATCAGGAAGAGGTCCCGGTCGCGGCTCCCCTCCTGGATGAGGACCTCGCCCCGGGTATAGGCGCGACGCACGAGCAGGGCGCGCACGATCGTGCACTCCGCCTCCGTCAGGCCCTCGAGGCAGCTCAGCCGATCCACGGGAACATCGCCGTCCAGCGCCTGGCCAGGCACCTGAGCCAGCAGCAGCCGGTCCTCGGCCCACTCGAGCGCCGCATCGGTGTCGGCGAACAGCGCCCCGTGGCCCAGCGCGCCCTCCACGCCGAGGTCGCGCAGGACGCTCGACACGCGCCGGTTGTCATGGGCATGACTGAGGAGCAGGCAGCCGCCTCCCTGCTTCAGCCGGTCGCTGATCTGGAGGAGGATGCGCGCGCCGGTGCTGTCCAGCTCGTTGACGCGCTTGAGGTCGAGCACCACGCAGCCGCTTCCCGCGCGCGCGGCCGAGTCGGCGCGGGTCGCCAGATCCTCCCCTGTGCCGAAGAAGATCGGCCCCTCCAGCTCGAAAACGACGATCTGCCGCCCCTCTGCCGCGAGGAGCTCCATCAGCTTCGGGTCCCGCGCCTTCCGCGAGCGCACCATGTCCCCGTGGTACGTGCGCCGCACGACCGACTTGCTCATCCGGACCAGGAAGAACAGGACCGCGACGGCCACTCCCATCCCGACGCCCGCCACCGGGTCGAACACGAGGATGGTCGAGGCGACGAGGAGCACGACGAGAAGATCCAGCAGCAGGACCCGCCAGTGATCGAGCCGTCCTGCGATCACGCGCCCGAGCAGCCGGAGGCTTGCCCGGTCGAAGAGCTGGATCCCGACGACGACCAGCATGCCGGCAATGACCACCCGCGGCAGCAGCGCGATGGCCGGGCCCAGCACGAGAACGGCCAGCAGGATGACCGCGGCGGCGACGACCGCCGCCAGCCGTGTCCGCCCTCCCGCGCGGTGGTTGGCGAAGCTCGCGCCCAGGTTCACGCCGCTGGGGATGCCTCCGAAGCACGCCGCGGCCATGTTGCCGAGGCCGACCCGCATCAGCTCGCGGCTGCCGCTGGACCTCTCCCCCGTCACACCATCCATCACCCTGGCGCAGAGCAGGAGGTCGAGAGACGCGACCACGGCGACGCCGAATGCCCCGACGCCGAGGGTCAGGAGCGCCGGCCAGCTCGCGAGTTCCGACACGAGCAAGCCGAAGCCGGGCACATAGCTCGGCAGCGGCAGGGCCGCCGGAAGGGGCCCGATGACGGGTCCGAGCAGGGCGCGATAGCCCAGGGCCGACAGCGCATGGTACGCCGCGCTCCCGGCAAGCAGCGCGAGGATGGCCGGCGGGATACGCGCCGTCACGCGAGGGCCGTACCACATCACGAGAATCGTGAGGACCCCGACCGAGAGGGTCAGGGGCTGGACGGCGCCTAGGCTCGAGGTGACCTCGCTCAAGGGGACGCGCCGGCGGAATCCGAAGAGGGTGTTCACCTGGGCCAGCAGGATCAGGATCGCCGCCGCATTCTGGAACCCGGCCATCACCGGCGCGGGGATGTACCGGATGAGACTGCCCAGTCGCAGCGCGCCGAACAGCGTCTGGAACAGTCCCGCCGCCAGGACGATGAAGAACACCAGCGTCAGCGCCCGCCGGGTGTCGCCCGGCGCCGCGATGGCAGCTGGCGCGCGGACCACGCCCTCCAGCACCACGGTGGCCATGACGAGCGTCACCACGCTCCGGGGCGCCAGCATGAGGCCCGCGGAGCCGCCGAGCAGCGCCCCGACGAACAGGACGACGATCGCGCTGAAGAGGCCGGCCATGACGCCGTGGGAGACGTATCCGTCGCCGAGCGGCTGGAGGGCGAGGAGGCCATAGCCCATGCTCACCGGGATGGTGAGGACGGCCACGGCGACCCCGCCCGTGAGGTCGCCCTTGAGGCTCAGCCGCCCGGGCACGATGCCTCCGTCTACTTGTGATTCCGTTCCATCACCGCCTTCAAGACCTCGGCCAGTGACGGGGTCTCTGGCGCGTCCTTGAAGCTCGCGAGGCGCTCGTAGATCTTGCCGGCAGCCAGGAAGAAGCCGCTCGGAAGCTCGGCACCATCGAACGTGGCCGCGATCTCTGCCATCTCCCCTGTGAAGCGCCAGGCCTTGCGCGCGCTTTCCCGCGCCGCGCGCTCGGAGCGGGCCGGCAGCTCCGGCTGGCTGCGCGCCCACTCGCGCAGGAGCGCCTGGTCCACGCCGGCCTGAATGGCGAGCGCGCGAATGCCCACGAGGAGGGCCGCCGTGCCCTTGGTGTAGGCCGCATACGCCATCTTGAGCGCCGAGGCCGCTCCGGGGGAGCCGGTATCCAGCGCGATGGCCTCCAGGGGCCCCTGCTCGAACAGGCGGGCGATGCGCCCGGCCTGCGCCCCCGAGAGGTACAGGCGCGTCGTGCCGCGATTGCGCGGAGGAGGCCCGACGATGCCGCCGTCCACGAACGCGGCGCCGCCCTGCTTCACGATGCGGCCGATCTCCCGCGCGGTCTCCGGCGACACCGCGTTCCCGTCCACGTAGATGCCGGAGAAAGCCAGGGCGCCGACCGAGCGGGCAAGGTCGACCGCCGCGTGCGGCGGGCAGATCGACAGGATGACCTGGCTGGCGGCGACGAGCGGCGCCAGGCTCTTCACGTCCTCCAGCCCGACTGCGGCCGCACGCTCGCGAGTCTGCGCGCCTCGCTCCTCGGAGGCCCAGAGCACACGAAGACCGTTGGCACGAGCCGCCGCTCCCACCTCGCTGCCCATCTCACCTGGATGCAGGACACCGAGCGTCATGTTGGGCATGATCCGCCTTCCTCTTGGTCGGGTTGTTCGCCGTGAGCCAGTGGCGCGGCCACGGTAGCATTCGCGGCCTCCCTCGAACAACCCGCCGGTTCCAGGCGGCTAGGCTCCGGCTGCATATCGGCTCCCTCTCCCCCGCGACGGCCCCTGGCGAAGGCTCCACCAGCCGAGCAGGCCCGCCACGCACCCGAGGCCTCCCACTCCATTCACCAGCAGGGCCCGGGCGACGCCCCAGCGCTCGGATATGCTGCCGACGATGAACGCGCCGACGGGGAAGACGCCGCCCCAGACGAGCGTGTAGAGGCTCATCACCCGTCCCCGGAGCTCGTCGGGCGCGGACAGCTGCATCGCGGTATTGCAGCTCGCCACCAGCACGAGCCCGAACAGGCCTGTCAGAAAGAGCATGGCCGCGGCGACCCAGAACGCGCGCGTCGCCGACAGCGCGAGGAGTCCGCCGCAGGCCAGGGCCGCGGCCCCGAACAGCACGGCCGTGGGCGGATGGCGTGGGCCGAGGGCGCTGATGGCGAGCGCGCCCGTCACCGCGCCCGCGCCCAGGCAGGCCATGAGAAGGCCGAAGCCCTCGGCACCCAGGTGCAGGACGGTCCGCACCACGAGCGGGACATAGACCGTGAAGTTGAACACGCAGATGCTGACGATGAAGAGCAGGCCGAGCGTCAGCCGGATCTCCGGCGTGCGCAAGGCGTATCGGAGCCCCGTGCGAATATCGTCCAGGACGCCTCGGCCGGATCGCGCCCGCGGCAGCCCTTGCGTGGAGACCCCAATCAGGATGATGACCGCCACGGCGAAGCCGAACCCGCTCACGACGAACGCCGGAGCGACGCCGAACCGCGCGATCAGCAGCCCGCCCAGCCCCGGCCCGACGATGCGGGCGGCATTGAACGAGGCCGAGTTGAGCGCCACCGCGCTCGCCACGTCGTCTCGCCCGACCATCTCGGCCACCAAGGACTGCCGCGCCGGCTGGTCGAGGACGTTGACCAGCCCCGTGCCGAAGGCCAGCACGGCCACGTGCCAGTAGTCCACACGACCGGACGCCACGAGGGCGGCCAGCCCGAGGGCCTGGCAGCCCAGGGCCACCTGGGTGCCGATCAGAAGCCGCCGCCTGCGGACGCGGTCGGCCAGCGCGCCCGAGGCGATGGAGAAGAGCAGGATCGGCGCGAACTGGAGCGAGCCGATCAGCCCGAGCTTGAACGGCGACGGCGTGAGCTGGAGCACCAGCCACGACTGGGCGACCGTCTGCATCCACGTGCCCGTCTGCGCCACGAGCTGAGCCCAGAAGAAGCGGCGAAAGTCGGCGTGATGGAAGGCGCGGAGCCCGATGGGGAGGGGCATCGACGCCGCCTAGCATAGCGAGGAAACGTCCAGGGTATCCGGCAAAAGATTCGGTTACTCTTGTGCGTGTTCGCGAGGCCGGCGGATCGTGCGCCGGAACACCACATCGCACCATCGGGAGAACGTCCATGAGCGAAGCGCCGATCCTCCTGCTCGAGAAGGATGGACCCATCGGCTGGATCACGTTCAACCGGCCAGACAAGCGAAACGCGGTCGGCCAGGAAACCTGGCAGCTCATGCCCGACTACGTGGACGACCTGGCCGCCGATGACGCCATCCGTGTCGTCGTCCTGCGTGGCGCGGGCGACAAGGCCTTCGTGGCGGGAGCCGATATCTCGCAGTTCAAGGACCGCCGCCGGAACATGGACGACGAGGAGGTCGATCGCCGCGTCTCGGCGCGCGGCCAGGAGGCGCTCGCCACGCTGCCGAAGCCGCTCCTCGCCATGATCCACGGGTACTGCGTGGGGGGAGGTGTCGGCATCGCCGTCACCTGCGATCTCCGCATCGCCGCCGACGATGCCCGCTTCGGCATTCCCGCCGCGCGGCTCGGTCTCGGCTACCACTACCGCGGCATGGAGAAGCTCATGAAGCTGGTCGGGCCATCCTACACGAAGGAGATCTTCTTCACCGCGCGCACCGATTTCACCGCCCACGACGCGCTGCGGATGGGGCTGGTGAACCAGGTCGTCCCGAAGGCCGAGCTGGAGACGTTCACGCGCAACTACGCGCTGACCATGGCGCGCAACGCGCCCCTCACGCTCCGCTCCGCCAAGGCCACCGTCGAGCAGCTCCAGCGACCGGCGGAGCAGCGCGATCTGGCCATGCTCGACAAGCTGATTGCCGACTGCTTCAACAGCCAGGATTATCAGGAGGGCGTGCGCGCATTCTCCGAGAAGCGCCGGCCCCAGTTCCAGGGCCGGTGACCCGGGAGCCGCCGCAGAAGCCCCGGCTCACACCTGGACCACGGCCACATTGTGCGCCGCGAGCCACCCGGCCGCCTTGGCCCAGTGCTCCGGCTCGCGCGCCTTCCAGGCCTTGACCGCCTGGCACGGGACGACGACGTACGGCAGCTCTGTCACGGATCATAATCTCGATGACGCGCGCCAAGTCGGCCTTGGATGTCCGCAAATCGGTCAGGAGCTCGTTCGTAGTCATGGCACCCTCCATGTCGCCAGAACCTGGCTCGAGCGTGTTACCCCTTCCTGACGGATCCGTGAAGAAAGCGCGACCTCCAGTCACCGCACGCATCACTGCTTGCTGAACACCTCTTTGAGCACAGCCGTGGTCCGAGCCGCCGGATTCCTGCGGATCTGCCGCTCCTGCTCTCCCACCACGTGGAAGAGCCCGTCGAGGGCTTTGCTGACGACGTATCCGTCGAGGTCGAAGGCCTGAGCGCGGACGAGGGGAATGGCTTCGAACCGGCCCAGCAAGGCCTGGTACTGCCGCGTCACGCCCACCTCCCCCATCGCCCTGTCGACCACCGGCTTGAAGGCGACCATGAGCTTGTCGGTCGTCTTTCGCTTGAAGAACTCAGTCGCGGCGGTGTCTCCTCCGCCGAGGATCTTCTGCGCGTCGTCGAAGGTCATGGCGCCGATGGCGTCCAGAAAAATGCTCCTGGCCGCGGGCGCAGCCCGCTCCGCCGCGCGGTTCATGCTGAGCACGAAGTCATCGACCTCGGCTCCATATCCGATGACCCGGAGCCCCTGCTCGACGCTCTTGAGCTTCTCGGGCATCAGGATCTTGATCGCCACGTTGCCGAAGTAGCCGTTGGGTCGTCCGGTGAGACTGACCGACTTCTCCGCCGCCAGCTGGAGCGCCTCCTTCAATCCGGCGCCGATCTTCGCCTCGGAGAGGCCGCCTTGCTGGCCCACACCCATGCCCTTGAGGAGCTGGTCCAGCTGTCCCCAGGCCGGGCTGGTGACAAGGACGATGCCAACGACAGCCGCGAGCCCACGAGTGAGCATGACGCTATCTCCCATTAGAACCCGAGACTCTATGCCAGAGATGGATCGGACGCAATCAAGAACGGAAGCGGGGTGCTGGCCGCTCAGATACCGGTGCCGAACCCTCCTGCGCTGCGCACGGTCGCGGCCTCGCCGAGATGGCCGGGAAACCGCTCGCGAGCGTCCAGGGGGCTCTCCCCTATAGCCGGTCCTTCTGCTCGGCGACTTTCCAATAGGTGTCCTTGCTGAGGATCTTGTCGCCGCGGAAGGCGTAGATATCACAGCCCTGGTAGTTAAGGGCTTCGCCGTCCGTGCCCCTGCCCGTCACCATCCATACCGACACGGCGCGGTTTCCCGCCACGAAGTGATCGATGTGATCCCAGCGCATGCCCGTGATCACCGTGAAGCGGTCGGCCAGGACTTTTCGGATGGCTCCCTTACCGTACACGCGCCGGCCACACGCCTCGGGGCCGCGGGCCATGAGGAAGGTCGCGTCCTCGGCGAAGAAGCTCATGATCCGGTCCACGTCACGGCTGTTGAAGGCGGCATTGATCTCGAGCAGCAGATCGATGCTGGGGCCGCCGGCGGTCTCGGTGGCCATGTGACGATCCTCGGCCGGGCTCGAGCTCACGGGCCACACTGTGCCCGCCCGCCGTCGGCACGTCAAGGGGCGGCGCGACGCGCTCTCGCGTCTTGAGTGACGGGCCTGCCGGTGCTAGAAGAGGGACCATGGACTTCCAGTACACTGCCGACCAGCTAGCGTTCCGCCATGAGCTCCGCAGCTGGCTCGAGGCGCACCTGCCACCCGACCTCTGCGTGGATGACGCCATCGACGAGCGCGTGGCGCCCGACCGCGATACGTTCGATCGGCGGGTGGCCTGGCAGAGGCGGATGTACGCCGCGCGGTGGGTCGGCATCTCGTGGCCCAGGGAGTACGGTGGCCGCGGCGCATCCCTGATGGAGCAGATCATCTTCGACGAGGAGTATTTCCGCGCGCGTGCCCCCGTCCTTCCCGGCTACTCCGGCATCAACATGGCGGGCCCCACCATCATCGAGTGGGGCTCGGAAGTGCAGAAGCGGCGCTTCCTCCCGCGCATCCTCGCGGGAGAGGACATCTGGTGCCAGGGTTACTCCGAGCCGGGCGCGGGCTCGGACCTGGCGAGCCTGTCAACCCGGGCGGAGGACAGGGGCGACCATTTCGTGGTCAACGGTCAGAAGGTCTGGACCTCGGGTGCGCAGTTCGCCGACTGGATCTACCTGCTTGTGCGCACAGACCCGACGGCGCCCAAGCATCGCGGCATCAGCTACCTGCTCGTCGACATGAAGACCCCCGGCATCACCGTCCGGCCGCTGGTCCTCATGAACGGCCACCGCCACTTCAACGAGGTCTTCTTCGTCGATGTCCGCGTGCCGAAGGAGCATCTGGTGGGCCGCCAGAACGAGGGCTGGAAGCCTGCCATGACCACCCTCATGTACGAGCGCAAGGCGGGCGGCGGGCGGGGCCATGCCGAGCAGATCGAACGGCTCGGACGGCTGGCGGGACACGTGCGTCGCGCCGGCCGCCCCGCGTGGGAAGACCCGCGGGTGCGCCAGCGCCTCGCGCAGCTCTGGATCGAGGCCACGTGCCTCCGGTACACGCGATTGCGCAACATCACGCGCCAGCTCCGGGGGGAGCCACCCGGCCCCGAGGGCTCCATCCTCAAGCTGTTCGGTTCCGAGCTCGGTGTGCGCATCGCGGACTTTGCCGGCGAGCTCCTCGGCCCGAGCGTGCTGATCAACCGCCCGAGCGATGCGGTACCCGACGGCCCTCGGTGGTTCAACCGTGTCCTCAGCGCTCGCCAGTACACCATCGCGGGCGGCACCAGCGAGATTCAGCGCAACATCATCGGCGAGCGCGTGCTGGGCCTGCCCAAGGACTGAGGCGACGTGATCGGGGAGCGGCCTCGCGCTTGCGGATCCGACGAGGAGGAGCCGACGTGGCGGGAATCACCCTGCGGCAGGCGACGACGGTGGTGGAGGCGGCGCTCAGGAAGGGCCGAGAGACCGGCTGCGCGCCACTGGCGGTGGCGGTGCTGGACGACGGCGGGCACCTGAAGGCCTTCGCGCGCGAGGACGGCGCCGGCATCATCCGCCCCCAGATCGCCATCGGCAAGGCCTGGGGCGCGTTGGGAATGGGCATGGGCTCCCGCGCTCTGGCGCGCCGAGTGACCGAGCAGCCGCAACAGCAGGCCTTCTTTGCCGCGCTGAACGCCATGTCCGAGGGTCGCGTGGTGCCGGCCGCGGGCGGAGTGCTGATCCGCAACGCCAGCGGCATGCTGCTGGGCGCGGTCGGCATTTCGGGCGACGCCTCCGACAAGGACGAGGCATGCGCTCTGGCCGGTATCGCGGCGGCCCAGCTCGCCGGAGATACGGGCTGACCCTGTCCCGACCCCCTTTTTCGGTCCGCCGGCATCGTTCGACACGTGTCCTGGCGGTCCCCGACGCCGGCCCACCCCGCCGGAAGCGTTTTGAGACCTCTCCCCGCTCCTCTTTTGCCCTCCAGGTGCCGATCAACCAGGACAGGCCCTTGAGCGCAGTCCGCGACGTGGCGGTTGAGCCGACTCGGCGCGTGCCGGCGCCGGGGGCATCGGGGCTCCCGGAGCTCCAGGACGGCCCATCAAGAGGAGGCTATGGGGCGAGTGGTCCGGGTAATCGTGCGTGATCTAGGCACGCTCGGTCTCATCCTGGGCCGGCGCATCGTCACATGGATGGTCACGCTGCGCTCGGCGGCCGCGGCGTTCGCGCGAGGTGAATCGAGCACGTCCGGCAGAGCGGCCCTGGCCGACATGAAGGAGATCGCCCAGGCTGTCGAAACCGCCAACCAGGAACTCTCGAGACAGCAGGCCGCCGCCACGGCGCTGGCTGCGGTCGGGCGGGAGCTGGCGGCCACACTCGACGTCGAGCAGGTCACGAATCGCATCGTGTCCAGCATTCTCGAGCTCCTCGGGATGAGTCGATCCATACTCTATCGAGTCGATCGCTCGGCGGACGTGCTGATCTGCGTGGCGACGGCTGGCGACGCGTCCGCGGCGAACTGGGTCGGGCAGAGGATGGCAAAGGGCGAAGGCGTGTCCGGGCGGGTACTCGCCGAAGGCCGCCAGATCTCCTCGAACGACGTGCTGTCGGATCCAGAGATCGTGGTCCCCGGCTGGACCGGCGATCGGATTCTCGAGGAGCGATACAGGGCAGTCACGAGTCTCCCGTTGAGAGCCCGCGGTCATATTCTCGGCGTCCTCTCGCTGGGCTACCAGGCGGGTCGGGTGTTGACCGGTCCGGAGCTCGAGCTGCTCTCCGCTTTTGCCGACCAGGCCGCGGTGGCGTTCGAGAACGCCCGGCTCTTCCAGGACTCCGAACGACGCCGTTGCGCCGCCGAAGGCCTGGCCGAGGTGGGGGCCCTCGTCTCCCAGTCGCTGGATCCTCACGAGGTGCGCCAGCGGATCGTCGACAGCATTCGAAGCTTGCTGTCCGCGCGGGTCGCGGCCGTCTATCGATTGGACCCGCAGACGGACGATCTGGTCGCCCTGGCCACCTCCGGGATATCGGGCGTCCCGGAGGATCGAGATCTGATCCTGTCCGCGAGGGTCGGCGCCGCGGGGCTGGCCGTGCACGAACGTCACGGCGTGATTTCGGCTGATCTCCTTGCCGACCCCCAGATCCGCGTGACGCATGACTTCCGAGCCCAGATCAAGCAGGCTGGGTACCGAGCGGCCCTGGCCGTTCCGATGATGGTGCAAGGACGCGTGATCGGAGCCCTCGGCGTCGGGGACCGCGCGGGACGAGTCTTCGACGCGGAGGACATCCGGATCGCCCAGGCATTCGCGAACCAGGCCGCGATCGCCATCGAGAATGCCAGGCTCCACGAGCAGACCCAGGAACGCCTGGTGCAGAGCGAGACGCTGCTGGCCGTCGGACACCAGGTCAGCGGCACGCTCGACGCGACCGAGATGATGCGTCGCGTGGCCAAGGAGATGGGCCAGGCTCTCGGCGCAGACATGGTGGGCGCCTTCCTGGCTGACGCCGACCACGTCTACCTTCGCCCAATCGCCGGCTATCACGTCCCGAAGCATCTCTTGGCGGACTTCCTGGCCTCTCCGCTCCCCTTGAAGGGCCACCAGATCATGGAGGAGGCGTGGGAGCAGCGACGGGCCGTCGCATCGAGCGACGTCTCTGCTGACCGCCGGGTCGACCCGGAGCTCGTGCGGCGGTTCCCTCATCGATCGAATCTCTTCTGCCCCATGATCGTCCAGGGTGAGCCGATCGGCGGCCTCTTCGTGACGTGGTTCGAGCGCGAGCATCGGTTCACGCCGCAGGAGCTTCGTCTGGTCGAAGGGATCAGCCAGCAGGCTGGAATCGCCCTTGCCAATGCGCGCCTGGTCGATGAGTTGAAGAGGCGCCAGGCCCGCCTGGAGGCGTTGCTGGGAGTGGGTGGCGAGCTCTCTCGTATCCAGCCCGTGGAGCCCTTGCTGACGCGGATCGCCGAGACGTGCGGACGTCTGTTCGATGCAAGCTCGGTCGGATTCCGCCTCGTGGATGGCGACGAGCTGGTGCTCTGCGGCACCTGGGGAGTCGGAGCGGCGCTCATGGCATATCCACGCCTGAAGACCACGGAGACGCTCTCCGGGACCGTGGTCGCCACGGGCGAGCCACTCCTGGTTCACGACCCTGTCAATGATCCGCGGACGTCGAGCGCCCAGCGGGAGGCGTACCGTGAGGTCGGCGTGCGGGCATTTCTCGCGGTACCGGTCAAGATCGACGAGCGAGTGATCGGCGTCTTGACGGTCAGGACGTGCCTGGAGGCCGGTTTCTCCTCGGCGGACCTTGACATGGCGAGGGCCTTCGCCTCCCAGGCGGCCATCGCGGTCGAGAATAGTCGTCTCTATCAGGAGACGCAGAGAGCGTTTGATGAGCTGTCCCGGACCAAGGATCAGCTCGTCCAGGCCCAGAAGATGGAGGCGATCGGCCAGCTAGCGGGCGGCATCGCGCACGACTTCAACAACCTGCTGACGGTCATCAGCGGACGGAGCCAGATGTTCCTTCTACGCCTCCCCTGCGATGACCCCATGCGCCGGGATGCCGAGCTGATCCAGAAGACCTCGGCCCGCGCGGCTGACCTGACCCGCCAGCTGCTCGCCTTCAGCCGCAAGCAGGTGCTGCAACCCAAGGTCCTCGATCTCAACGCCCTCATCGAGGGCCTTGCCCCCATGCTGACGCGATTGATCGGTGAGCATCTCGAGCTCGTCATCGTTCCGGGGAGCAGTCTCGGGCGCGTGATGGCCGATCCCGGCCAGCTCGAACAGGTCATCATGAACCTGGTCGTCAATGCGCGCGACGCCATGCCCGACGGAGGCATCATCAAGATCGAGACCGAAGACCGCGACCTCCAGGACGGCGTGTCGCACGCGCAGGGGCAGATCCCGGCCGGTGAGTACGTGGCACTGGTCGTTCGGGATGCCGGATGCGGAATGGACCCGGCGACCCTGATGAGAATCTTCGAGCCCTTCTTCACGACCAAGGAGCCGGGCAAGGGTACCGGGCTCGGGCTGTCGACCGTCTACGGAATCGCCCACCAGAGCGGCGGCTCCATCGGAGTCGATAGCACGGTAGGCAGCGGGACCACCGTCACGATCTACTTGCCCCGGACCGCAGCGCCGATGGAAACGCGAGAGGCTCGGACGGGCACGGCCCTCCTCGACGGGGGCCGGGAGACCATATTGCTCGTGGAAGATGAGGAGGACGTGCGGGAGCTCGCCTCCGAGATCTTGCAAGGGTATGGCTACACCGTCGTGACTGCCGCGAATCCCCTCCATGCCCTCGCGATCGCAGAGCGGATCCGGGGACACATACAGCTGCTCGTCACGGACATCGTGATGCCGGCCATGCGGGGGCCGACCCTGGCAGCACGGCTGCGCGAGATCCAGCCCGAGCTGCGCGTGCTGTACATCTCGGGCTACACCGACGACATGATCGGCCCGCACGGTACCATCGAGCCGGCTGGCGCGTTCCTCACCAAGCCGTTCTTGCCAGATGCCTTGGCCCGCGCAGTCCGCGACGCACTACAGGTCATCGATCCAGGTCCCGTCCTGAGCTAGCCCGATTCCCGTCAACGGGCGCCCGGACGCGCCGGCGGATGCAGCCCTGGTAGACTTCTCAGGATCGATCACGTCAAGCGCACACCAAGGAGATACTCATGAGGCAGGCGGCGTGGTGCGTCGTGTTTGCGTGCGTTGTCCTGTACGCGGGGGACGTGGCGGCCATCACCGGGCGCGATTACCAGCGACTCTCTGCAACGGAGAGGGCGATGTACGTGGCAGGAGCCGTCGAGGGATGGTTCGCTGCCGATGCAGTCCTGAGGTCCAGACCGTCACCTCTCTTTGCCCTGACCTTCGGCAAGATCGTCAGGTGCGTGTCGGGGAGGCTGTCGACGGCCGAGGTTCGGGCTATCGTGGACCGGTACCTCACGAGAGCCTCGACGGACCGCACGCAGCAGATGGGGCAGATCGTCACGCTGGCCCTGCAAGGGGCATGCGGGCCATGAGCATCCTGGGGACCGGTCAGAAGCCGAGGTAGGCTACGACTTCGACCTGGCGGTAGCCCGGGGGCTGTCGGAGAAGTGAACACTCCAGGGAGCTGCCGGTTTCGTGAGCTTTCCATGTGATGGACTTTCCAGACGTCTGTCCGATGGCACAGAACGTGCGGCTCCCCCTCCGAATTGGTGTCTTCGTCAATGGGGGCGACATAGATGAGGAGCGCGCTGCCGGTGTCTATCCTTTTGTCGAGCCTCTTGGTGGCCGCCGTGGCGGCCTCAGCCGGTGGAGGCCCCGCGAACCCAGGCGGGAGCGGAGTCCAGAAGCCCGCCACGGGTGGGGATGGCTCGACGAACGCGGATCCGAGTCGCCTCCTCGACAAATCCCGGACCGGGAGCGGGACCCCGACGATTCCCGACCCGAACAGATTCTTCGACAGACCCCTGACAGGGAGCGGAGGTTCGGCGATTCCCGACCCGACCCGGCAGCTCGACAGGGCCCTCACGGGCACCGGGAGCTCGACATTTCCCCCGTCCAGCGGGACTTTCCAGACGGAGCAGCCGCGGCCTGCCGCCTCATCCTGCTCCAGTACGGACGTGAGAATCGGCGAAGAGTTCCACTCGAGAGTGCACTGTGCGAACTCCGTGGGTGGCACGCTCAAATGAGCGCCAGCCCTGCCCGACGACCTTCCACAATGAGCTGGCAGCCCCTGTCCTCCCGGTGGCGAAGGGTGCTCGCCCTTGTCGTGGGGCTCGGTCTGATCGGTGCGCAGCCCGCCTGGGCGGTGTCCCCGACGGCGACCCTGCAGGCCTTCTTCGAGCGAGCCAACGCCGTCCTGCAGACCGTGGATGCGGTGCGCGGGCTGGACGAGCCCCGCCAGGCCATCCGCGATCTGGTCAGTGAGGTGATCGAGTTCCGGGAGGCCGCCGCGCTCGCGCTCGGTCCCGCATGGAATGCGCGGGTGCCGGCGGATCAGGACGAGTTCGTCCGCCTCTTCACCAATGTCCTCGAGCGCGGATTCGTCGCGGCGATCTCCACCAATGCCAGCGTGTCCAGCGGGATGAGGGTGCATTATCTGGACGAGTCCGTCACCGGTGACCTGGCAAGCGTCGCCACCACGCTCTTGAGCCGGAACGGGAACGCGCTGCCCGTGGATTACCGGCTGGTGCGGCGGGGCGAGCGCTGGAAGGTGCAGGACGTCGTCATCGACGGCGTCAGTCTCATCGCGAACTACCGGGCACAGTTTACACGGGTTCTGCGCGACTACCCCTACACACAGCTGATTGCGAAGATGCGCGGCGAGGCGCTTCCCGACCGCGTCCCACGGGACGCCACGGCGACCGTGCCGAAGTCACCGGCACGGCCGGGCGCGAGATGGGTGATGGGACTCGAGAAGGATGAGCACGATGTGCTGGAGATGCAGGCGGTGATGCAGGGGCGCGACTGAGTTCGGCCGGCTAGATGAGCAACGGTTTTGTGATAACCGCCCGGGCACGGAGGTCAACTATGCGGACAAAACGGCTCCCGTCAATAGCACTAGGTACGGGAATTCTCCTGTGGGCCACGGCGGCAGCTGCGGTCCCGGTCGTGACATCGGTAGGGGGCTCCGACCCAGCGTCGATTCAGGTCTCCGTGGATGCCTTCCGCAGCAGCTTGGGCGCGCTCAACCCCAACGTGGCCGGTTCGTTTGGCACCGGCCGACGTGAGATCAACTGGGACGGCGTCCCGGACGCCTTCGCCTCGCCGAACAGCTTCCCGGCCAACTTCTTCAACGTCAACTCGCCGCGCGGAGTCGTCTTCTCCACTTCGGGCACCGGGTTTCAGGTGAGCGCCAATGCGGGAATCGCACCGGTTAGATTCGGCAACATTGACGCCACGTACCCTGATATCTTCAGCACGTTCAGCCCGCAGCGCCTCTTTACATCTCTCGGCAGCAATGTTCTCGACGTGACGTTCTTTGTTCCCGGCGGTACCACCCCGGCGTCCACCAGGGGCTTCGGCGCCGTCTTCACCGACGTCGACCTCGCCAGCACCAGCAGTCTGCAGTTCTTTGGCATCGACAACTCGCTCCTCTTCACCGGGTTCGTCCTACCCGGGACGATAGCGAGCGGGAGTCTCTCGTTCCTGGGCGTGTCCTTCACCGAAGGGAATGTCATCTCGCACGTACGGATCACGAGCGGGAATTCCGCGCTCGGCCTCCCGGAGGCCAGCGGTCGCGATCTCGTCGTGCTGGATGACTTCATCTTTGGTGAACCGAACCGCATCCCCTTGCCGGCGACCGGCCTACTGCTCGTGGCCGGGCTCATCGCGGCTGCCTTCCTGCCAGGGCGCCATAGGCGCTCCTAGGACGACTCGAGCCCCGGCACAGGATGCAGCCGATCAGCTCACCCCGGATCAGCGGGGATGCGTGGACACTGCCTGATTGAAGTGGTGCCCCCGGGGTGACTCGAACACCCGGCCCGCAGTTTAGGAAACTGCTGCTCTATCCACCTGAGCTACGGGGGCCCGTAGGATTTCCGCGTGTGTCTGACGCGAGCTGCACTGCTCGCCCTGGATTCTACCACCCTGTGCCCGCTTGCGTGCCCACGCGAGCCCCCGCGCTCGTGGGCGATGCACGTGATCTGGAGCCACTACTCCGAACGGCTTCGACGGTCAGCTCGGTGGCGGCCCGACGACCGACCTCCCGCTGTCCGACACGGCCTCCATGCGAGCCGGCGGGCGCGACGGGAAGGGCCTGAGCCGGGGCGGCATGGGTTCCGCCTTCCGCTTTAGGGCGCCCTGCAGCCCGCGCTCCACCACCTTTTTGATGGCAGTGGCCACGGCGGCATTTGCCGCCGCGGTGAAAATCTTGGTCGGCACGGTCGGCTCGGCCGCCACCCGCTCCGGCTTGGCGAGCATCCGAGAGAATGCCTCGCGCAGGCGGCCGGCCCGCGAGCGCATGCTCTGGCGGCGCCGCGAGCGCCAAGCGCCCAGCCATACGAAGCCCGCTGCCGTCGCGACCAGGGCCGTGCCGGTGAGCGCCATCTCGAGCGCGTGACGCTTGGCCTGGAGCTTGACGTCCAGCAGCTCGTGCCGTCGCCGGTCGAGCTCGGCCACCAGGCCCGCGAGCTCCTCGCGGAGCGCGGCGATCTCGCCGTCGAGTTGGCGGGTGGTCTCTCGCGGAGAGCGCGTCCGGACCTTGCCGTTCTCGGTGCCGGTCGGGATCATGCCAGTCGCTCCTTCGCCCATTGCGCGTCCTCCTTGAGCGTCTTCCGGGTGATCGCGAGCGGCTTCGTCACGCGGCGGGTCCAGGTCACGTAGCCCCAGATGCCGCCCATCACCAGCAGCGCGCCGCCCACCAGGAGAGCCGCCAGCCATCCCGGCATGTATGTCGCGAGCGCCAGGACCAGCGCCACCAGCAGCATGTTCAGGCCGAGCACCACGCCGAGCGCCGCGATGCCGAGCCCCTTGGCCATCGAGAGCTCGGACTCGAGATCGGCCTTGATCTCGGTCTTGGCCAGTTCCACTTCCTTCTTCGCGATGAGCGTCACTTTACCTGTGATTTCCCCGAGGAGCTCGCGCATGGACAAGGCCCGCGCGTCGCCGTTCCTGGTTTCCGTCGTCATGTCCGCCTCCTCTCGTGACTGGTTCGCTGTCCTTCCAGGCACATTCGCCGTGCCCTCCAGGAGCTGTGCGTGGCCTCGCAGCGCCCGGTCGAGCTGCAGCGCCTGCCGATACACGATCTGCCACTCGTCATACCCGACGGGCAACTCGCGGATCTCGCGGGCGATCTCCTCTAGGCGAGCTTCGAGCCGCGCCGAGCCGGCGTGGGCCGTCGGGTTCTGGCGAAACACCGCCCAGACGCTGCGGATCTGGCGCTCGATGTCCTGGGCATCCGGGGCGAACGTCTGGTAGGCGGGCGTATCCGTCAGCGCTTCCACCAGCAGTCCGTGTGCCCAGGCCGTGTCCTGCTCGGAGCCGCGCAGCAAGAGCCCGTTGGGGTAGAGCATCACCTCGAGCCGGGGCCCGCGAAAGCAGGCGAGCCGCTCGGGGACATAGTCGCGGAAGCTCGGTCCCCCGAACCGGTAGAGGATGCGCGAGGGCGCCGTCACCGACCATGCCGGCTCTGCGGGCTGGACGTCCAGTCCGTGCCGGCCGAGCGTGTCCGCCACCTCGTTCGCGACGAGCTCATATCCCTTCGCATCGGTCACCAGTGGAACGTTGATATCGACCTGCCGGCGAACCATCGCGACCAGCCGCCGCAGGGGAACCGTGATGAAGACGATCAAGAACGATGCGGCGATTGCCAGCGTGATGGGGAAACCTCTGAACAAGCGGAAGAGCTTCGACTCCCGCAATGGCGAATGCCGGACTGCCGATTTCCGCAATGCCGGCGAGGACGCGGCGAGCACCGTGCCGGGAATCGGCGCCGCCGCACCCCGCGAGCGCGCCGCCATCGCGACACCGAGCGCGAACGGAACGGCAACAGCCAGAGCGACCCAGATCAGACGGATGACCCACGTCGGTATCCACTGTGGCAGCGGGGCGAAGGTGAGAATCAGCGTGGCGAGGCGGGGCCAGACGACGCCGAGGACGAGAAGCGGCCACGCGGCCGCGGCACCGACGAGCGCGGAGAGCCACGCCTTCTCGCGAGGGCTGGTCTGGCCGAAGAGCGCTACGACGGCCCAGCCGAACAGCGCCGAGAGAATGCTTCCCAGCGAGCGGCTGATGAGCGCGAGGAGCGCCTGGATGATCGCCATGAGCGCTCAATCACGCGGCAAGCATGACGCGAGCAGGCTCGCGCGGCACCGCCTGCGGGCCGCCATGCCCCCGGACGCACGGATTCCGGAAATTCTTACCACCCGAAATGACCGATCAATCCGCGCCATGATCGACGTTGCCCCGGCAGGCAGTGGACCAGGGACGGCTTCCCTTCAGCCGAGGGATGCCCGGCGGAATGCCAGACGATACAGGAGAAGCAATACGACCGCTCCGAGGACCGCCATGATGAAGCCGACGGGATCGCCCTCGCGGTACCAGCCGAGGAGTCGACCCAAGTAGCCGCCAATCAAGGCACCGACGATTCCCAGGACGATCGTCATCACGAACCCGCCCGGATCGCGACCAGGCATGAGGAGCTTCGCCACGATTCCGACGACGAGTCCAAACACGATCCAGCCGATGACTCCCACAGGCCCCCTCCCCTGCCGCGCGCGAGGCGGCGTCAGACGTTGTGCGAAAATTCATTAGGTGTTGAGGCTGCAATCGACGTGCCACAGATAGAAAGCATTGCCTCGTTTCCGTCGTCGCTCGACGGCGTGATTGGCGAAAGAGTAGAGACCTTCTGGGAGGGGGAGTGGTCTTCTCTATATCCGACGTGTCACAACAGGTCTCCGGCGTCCACACCTCGAGTGGCGAGGAGGCGGCGGAGGCGCTGGAGGGCTGCGACCTGCACCTGGCGCACGCGTTCGCGCGTCACCCCAAGACGCTTGCCTATGGCCTCGAGGGTCAGCGGCGGCTCCCCGGAAAGCCCGAAGCGCAGGCTCACGACGGTGCGCTCCTGGTCGGGCAGATCCTGAAGCACCTCGGCCAGGTCGTCTCGTGCCCGCAGGGCTGCGGCCAGACCGCCGGGCAGTGGGTCGTCGTCTTTCACGACGTCCTGCAACGTGCCGCCATCCTGCCCCGTGGGCGCGTCGAGCGAGACCGGCCGCTGACTCACGCGCTCGAGGTGCTCGATCTCTTCGAGCGGCTGCCCCAGCGCCTTGGCGATCTCCTGGGAGGTCGGCGCCCGCCCGAGCTCCTGGGTCAGCGCGTTCTTCTTCTTGGCGTACTGGCCGAGGAGAAGCTCCACGTGCACCGGCAGGCGTATCGTCCGCGCCTGGTTGGCCAGGGCACGGGTCACGGCCTGGCGGATCCACCACACCGCATAGGTCGAGAAGCGCGTCCCGCGGCCCGGCTGGAACTTTCGGACCGCGTGCAGCAGGCCCAGGTTGCCCTCCTCGATGAGATCGAGCAGCGAGAGCCCGCGGTTGAGATATCGCCGCGCGACGCGGACGACGAGGCGGAGATTCGCCTCGGTGAGCTGCCGCTCCGCCGCCGCGTCTCCGGCCTGGACCCGGCGGGCCAGCTCCTGCTCCTGCTCCGGAGTGAGGAGCGGCACCTTGGCGATGTCGCGGAGATAGAGAGCGAGGAGCTCCCGGCCACGCGCGGCGGTCTCGGGTTTCTCGTGATGCCCGGCCAGATCGGCGGGGGCGCGCGTGAGCAGCGTCTCGAGCGGCTCGCCGGCATCGTTGAGGTCTACGAGGTCGGCGCGAAGGGCGTCGGCGCCTCGCTCATTCATCGTCTGCGTCGCCGGCTGCCTGCGCGCGCGCCGACTTGGCGGGCTCGTCGGGCAGGTCGGCTCGTACCTCCAGCATCTCGCGGGGCGGCAGGAGCTGGAACGGGTTGTAGGCGAGATCCTCGTAGCGGATCTCGAAGTGCAGGTGCGGCGCGGTCGCGCCGCCGGATTGGCCGACCGTCCCGATGATGGTGCCCCCGCTCACGTGGTCGCCGACCTCGACCAGGTTCTCGAGGTTGTGCGCATAGACGCTGACGAGGCCGCTGCGGTGCTCGATGCGGATGACGCGCCCGTAGCCGCCCTCCTGGCCGCTCGCGATCACGACACCGCTCGCCGCGGCGAGGATCGGCGCGCCGAGCTCGGCCTGGATGTCCACCCCGGCGTGCCAGCCGCTCCGGCGCTTTCCGAAAGGAGAGACGATGCGCCCTTCGATGGGCCAGATGAGCTCGCCCAGTTTTCCATCGAGCTCGGGGGGAACCATGGACAAGCGCGTGGGCACCCGGCGCGAGCCGGCCCTGACCAGGAGCACGTCCCCCCCATTCTCGACTCGATCGATCTGAAAGACTGAGCGCGTCGCTGACGCGGTCTGGGTGCGAGGGATGCTGAGACGCTGGCCGCGGTGCAGTCGCTCTGACCTCGTCAGCCGATTGGCGGTGATGATGGCCTGACGATTGACGCCGTACTGGACCGCGATGCGCGTCAGCGTCTCGCCGGCTCGGACCACGTGCACCAAATTCCGCCGCGATATCTGGATCTTCGTATCGGGACGGACCTTGCGCTCGGGCGACTGGTGCTTCGTGACGGCCTTGCGGAGCGGATGCGTGGCTGCGGCGGCCTGCGCGTGGTCGAGACCGGGAGACGTCAGCAAGAGCCCCGGCAGGAGGAGGCTCATGCCGATGGCCCGACGCCCACGCGGGCGTCTCAAACGTCGAACTCCGCGTAGCGAACGTCGAAGGAGGTGAAGCGTCCCGTGGGCGGCCGCCAGGTGATGGACACGGACTCGACCCGGGCCAGCGGTGGGCCCTTCTCGAGGTCGCGGGCCAGCTCCTCGATCAGCTCCCGGCTTCCCTCGACGCGCACCCGCACCCTCCCATCCTTGAGGTTCATGACGTAGCCGCGAAGGCCGAGCTGCGCGGCCTTGCGCTGGACGTAGGTGCGGTAGCCCACGCCCTGCACGCGCCCTTCGACGACGATCTCCGCGGCGCTCCGGACTCCGGTCATGCTCATGAGCGATGGTGCGACAGGAAAATGGTCGGGGCGACTGGATTTGAACCAGCGACCTCCTGCTCCCGAAGCAGGCGCGCTACCAAGCTGCGCTACGCCCCGCCCGACCCTGCTATCTTACGCTTCCCACGCGTACTTTCCGATCAACTTCACGAAGACGCATCCGGAGTCCTCCGTGACCTGCGGCTGGCCCCCGACCATGTCGATGACCTGCAGCCGCTGGGTGTCCGTCGTGCCGACGGGGATGATCATCCGGCCCCCCTCGGCCAGCTGTTGGAGCAGTGGCGGCGGCACCGCGGGTCCGCCGGCGGCGACGAGGATACGGTCGAATGGCGCCTCGTCGGGCCACCCGAATGTTCCGTTGGCGGTCCGCACCCAGACATTGTTGATCCCCATATCCTCGAGCGTCTCCCGGGCGCGTGTCGCGAGCTTCGCAATCCGCTCGACGCCACAAACGCGGGCAGCGAGCTGCGACAGCACGGCGGCCTGGTACCCGCTGCCGGTCCCGATCTCGAGCACCTTCTCGCGCCCCGTGAGCTGCAGGAGCTCCGTCATCCGCGCGACCATGAAGGGCTGCGAGATCGTCTGACCCTCGCCGATGGGCAGCGGGTGGTCGCTGTAGGCCCGGTCCCTGAGCGCCTCGTCCACGAAGAGGTGTCGCGGCACCTTGCCCATGGCCTCGAGGACGCGGGCATCCGCGATGCCGCGCGCGACCAGTTGCCCGGCGACCATGCGCTTGCGCTCGCGCGCGTAGCGCTGCTCGCCGGACCGGCCGGCGCCGGGGACGCGTCGGCGTCCGATCATCGCGACCGCTTCCTCAGGAGCGCGGTCAGCGCTCCCTCCCAGTCCGCCATCCGCCCCAGCGCCCCGTGGTGGGTGAGGTCGAGATGCAGCGGCGTGACGCTCGCGAAGCCCAGGTGCACGGCCGCGATATCCGAGGCCTCGTCCTCGTTCCACACCGGCGGTCCGGCCCCGATCCAGTAGTAGGGGCGCCCCCGCGGGTCCATCTCCTGCACGACCTTCTCCTGATAGACGCGATGCCCGAGCCGCGTCATGCGTATGCCGGCGGGCGCGTCGGCGGGCAGATTGACATTGAGCAGCGTCTTGGCCGGCAGTCCCTCGACCAGGACACGGCTCGCGACAAGCTTGGCGACGGCGCCCGCGTGTTCGAACCCTGTCGTCTCGGGATCGGCCTTCGAGACCGCCATCGAGGGCACGCCGAGTAGCGTGCCCTCCATCGCGGCGGACACCGTGCCCGAGTACGTCACGTCATCGCCCAGATTCAAGCCGTGATTGATGCCGGCCACCACCAAGACTGGCCGCTCCGGCAGGAGGCCCAGGATGGCGAGGTTGACGCAGTCAGACGGCGTCCCGTTGACCGCGAAACGCCGCTCGCCGGCCGATGTCACCCGCAGAGGGCGGTGGAGCGTCAGCGCGTGGCCCACGGCGCTCTGCTCGCGATCGGGCGCGACCACGTAGACTTCGCCGAGCTCGTCGAGCGCCGCTGCCAGCGCGGCCAGCCCCGGGGCGTGCACTCCATCGTCGTTGGTGACCAGAATCACGGCCGCCATCAGCGCCCGCCGATCCGCGAGAAAAAAAATGGCAGATCCGAGGATCCGCCGTTGTCGCTCACCATAAATTGGTCGGGGCGACAGGATTTGAACCTGCGACCCCTTGACCCCCAGTCAAGTGCGCTACCGGGCTGCGCCACGCCCCGACCCAGGCGCTCATTGTACGGGCGGCACGGGGGAAAGACAAGGACGGCGTCAGCTCGGTACTGGGCCAAGTTGCGAGCCAGACGAGGCCCGAGGGAGGCAGCAGCCCGAGGCGTACGTGGGTGTACGTTGAGGGTTGCTGCCGACCGAGAACGAACTATGGCGAAGCAAATTGGCCCAGTACTGTCAGCTCTTGGGAAGCGCCAGCCGGTCGCGGAGCGTGCGCAGTTGATCGCGCGCGCGCCTGAGCGCGGTCTCGAGCGCCTGGCCGCGGACACCCAGGTCGAGCTGCGCGGTCCCGCGGCTCTCGTTGTGCAGCCGCTTCTTGGCGCCCTCGAGGGTGAGGCGCTCCTCGTAGAGCAAGGTCTTGATGCGCAGGACCAGATCAAGGTCACGCTTGCGATACAGACGCTGGCCGGCAGGGTTCTTCTTGGGCCGAAGCAGCTTGAACTCCGACTCCCAGTAGCGGAGGACATACGCCGGGATGGCCGTGATCGCCTCCACCTCGCCGATCCGATAGTAGAGCTTGTCCGGGATCACCGCCCGCCCCTGCACGTCGTCGTCACGTCCCGAGCCCCGCCCCGACGCCTCGGCGCTCACGGCCGCGGCGCCACGATCACGACTGCCCCTGCTGGTTGATCCGGATCTTCAGGCCCTTGCTCGGCTTGAAGGTGAGCACCTTCCGGGCCGTGATCTCGATGCTGTCGCCGGTCTGCGGGTTGCGGCCGCGCCGCGAGGCTTTGCGGCGGATGCGAAAGTGGCCGAACCCGACGATCTTGACGTCCTCGCTCTTCTCGAAGCATCGGAAGATGATGTCGAACAGCGACTCCACCACCGAGGCAGACTGGCGCTTGGACAGGCCGTGGGCCGCCACCGCGTTGATGAGATCGTTTTTCGTCAGTGCCGTCACCTCCCCTCGATCGGGATGGACTCGTGAACCCACTGCACGTACGCGGCGGAGCCCTCGACGACTGGCAGCCCGAGCACTTCAGGCACCGAGTACGGGTGCAGCTCGATGATCCGGCGCTGCAGGGCCTGGTACCCCGCGGGCCGCGTCTTGATCAGGAGCAGCGTTTCGGAGGCTTCTTCCCGCTTGCCCTCCCACACGTAGATGGAGGTGAGCCCCGGGACGACGTTGACGCAGGCCGCGAGACGCTCTTCGACGAGCGTCCGCCCGATCTCGAGCGCCACGGCCTCGGAAGGTGCCGTTACCAGGACCACCAGCGGCTGCTCGATCGTCATTACCGCGCGCCGCCCTGGGTGAGGAAGCCCGTATGTCCCCTGGCCCGCAGATCGGCGCGCGCCTGCTGGGCGCGCTCCTTGTCGGGGAAGCTGCCGACGCGCACGACGTGAAACGTCGTGCCGCCCCCGCCCGACGGCGCGACGGGAGCGGTGGTCCTGGCCCGGCGGATCACAACCTTGAATCCTTCCTTCTTGAGCGTCGAGGACAGGGTCATGGCCGTCTCGAGGTCGAAGGAGGGGTTGACGACGAAGCCGCCCTTGACGGGCTGTGCCGTGCCCTTGCCCTTGAGCGCGGCGTTGATGGCGTCGCCGGTCGAGCCCGTGATGAAGAGCTGGTTCTGGCCGGCGGTGGGAGCCGGTCCGACAGTCGGTGCCGTCCTGGGCGCCGCCGCTCCAGTAGCTCTGGCCACACGCGCGATCTCGACGGAGAACTTCTCGGCCCGGAGCGTCCTCGCCAGCGCTTCTGCATTCTTCTCGTCGGTGAACGCGCCGACCTGCACCCAGTAGGTTCCACCCGCGACGGGCTCACCCGCCGGCGCTCGCCTGGGTGCGGCCGCGGTCTTGCCGGGCGCTGCCTTTGCTGCGCCGGGCTTGGCGGTCACGGCGGGCGGAACGGCGGGAAGCGGAGCTGTCCCGAGGGGACGATCCGTCGGGCTCGGCGCGGCCGGCGCAGGCTTGGCCGCATCGCCCTGAGCGGTCGTCGGCGGCGCGGTCGCTTCACTCTTGGCAGGCGGGGCGCCCCCTGACGGCCCCGGCATGAGACCCGGCGGCGCCTGGCCAGTCGCCGGAGGAGCGGGGGCCGGGCCGGGAGCGGGCTCAGAGCTCTTCACCTGTGGCTTGGGCTGAGGCGCTGGCGTCGGCTCCAGCCAGTTCAGCAGGTACGGCAGTGACACGACGACGACGATGGCAAGGACGGTCAGGACGAGCAGTGCCCGGAACCAGCCCGCGGCAAAGATGCTCCGCTGGGCCATCTCGTCACGTTCGTCGTCGTCGAGGAACTCGTCCTGGTCCGGCTTGCTCGCCATGATCCCTCGCTGGGTCGTGGTCTCGGTGATGCCGGGGGCATGTTAGCACAGTCCCCAAAGGCGACCAACCGTTTTAGCTAGGGGTTTTGCCTACTTAGACCCGGATCGGCGCGGCTCAGCGGCGGGCCCGCTGGCCCCTGTCCAAGGGCTTCCTGCGGCGCGGCGCATGGCGGAAGAGAAGCCGGATCGGCGAGCCCGCGAAGCCCGCGGCGTGCCGCAGCGAGTTGACGAGGTAACGCTCGTAGGAGAAATGGATCTCGCCGGCCCAGTTGATCTTGACCGCGAATGTCGGCGGCGACACCGCGACCTGCTGGACGCTGTGAATGCGAAGCGCCGCGCCGCGCGACGAGATCGGCCGGCGCTCGACCGCCTGGCGGAATATCGAGATCAGCTCGCCGGGCTGCAGCCGCTTGCGCGCCTCAGCGGCGACGGTGTCGACGGTGTCGAAGAGATCGCGGAAGCCCCAGCCCGCAAGCGCCGAGACGAAGCAGGTCGGCGCATAGTCGAGAAAGGGCAGGCGCTCGTGGATCTGGGCCGTGACGTCCGCCTTGCCCACGAGGTCTTTCGGCACGAGGTCCCACTTGTTGACGGCGACCACGATGGCACGCCCGGCATCGTGCGCGTAGCCGGCGATGTGGGCGTCCTGCGCCGTCACGCCCTCCGAGGCGTCCATGACGAGCACGGCCACATCGCAGCGCTCGAGGCTCTTGAGCGCCATGACGACGGAAAGCTTTTCGAGCGTCTCCGACACGCGCCCCTTGCGGCGGATGCCGGCCGTGTCGATGAGGAGGTACGGCCGGTCCCGGAAGGTCACCGGCGTGTCCACGCTGTCGCGGGTCGTGCCGGGCGCCGCATGGACGAGAACCCGCGGCTCGCCCAGCACGGCGTTGACCAGCGAGGATTTGCCGACATTCGGGCGGCCGATGATGGCCACGCGGACGCCTTCCGGTCGCGTCTCGACGACGGGCGGCGGCGCCAGCGTGCGGGCCGTCTCGAGCAGCTCCGCGACGCCCCGGCCGTGCTCGCCCGAGATCGGCTGCAGCGCCTGGAATCCGAGGCGGTAGAACTCCGCAGGCGCGCTCTCCTGGCCGGCGTCGTCGATCTTGTTGACCGCCAGGATGACGGGCCGCCGGCTGCGCCGCAGCACGCTCGCGATCTCCTCGTCGAGCGCGGTCGAGCCGGCGCGCCCGTCCACCACAAACACCACGAGATCGGCCTCCTCGATGGCCAGCATGACCTGGCTGCGCACCGCGGCGACGAGATCGGACTCGGTGCTCGGGTCGAACCCGCCGGTGTCCACCGCGGTCGCCTGCCACCGCTCGTAGGTCACGGTGCCGTAGAGTCGGTCCCGCGTGACGCCGGGGACATCGTGGACGAGAGCGCGACGGCGCCCGACGAGGCGGTTGAAGAGCGTGGACTTGCCGACATTCGGTCGGCCCACGATTGCCAGGATCGGGCGGATCATGGGAAGCTCGGGTCAACGCCCGCCGAGCGCGGCGAGCAGGGCAGAGGCGGTGGGCTCGACGGGGCGGACCGGGACTCCGAGGGCGTCGGCAAGATCCCTGGGAGCGAGATCGTCGAGAAAGACACCCTCGCCGTCCCGGATCGCGACGGCCGGCACGAGCACCTCGTACCCGAGCTCTCGGCCCGCGAGCTGCTCGCGGATATCCCGTCCCGTCAGCAGCCCCGCCACGCCAATGCCGCGGCCGAACCACTCGTTGGCGATGGCGGCTACCTCGACCTGGAGCTTGTCGGCCGAGAGCCCTCGAAGCAGGCGGCCGAGGAGAGGCGCGAACATCTCGCCGGTGACGACCGTCACGCGCCGCGACGCATCGAGCCTGGCGGGAAACCGCCGGGAGGCCCGGGCAAAGGCGTCCGTGAAGCGCCGGACCAGCCCGACGCCGTCCTCGACGATGGAAAAGCCCTCGTAGGCCGCGGCCTGGGGCAACGGCCGCTCCGCCTGGAGATAGATTTCGTCCGAGGCCCAGACGAAGCGGCTCCCCAGGGAGACCAGGAATGCCCGCTGCCAGCGCTCGACGGTCTCCGTCAGCAGCCGGGCCTCGGCATCGGCCAGCGTGCGCAGCTCCGGGAGGCGCTCGCGGTGGCGTGTGAGGCCGACAGGCACGACGGCAACGGTCGCCACCTGCGGGTGCAGGCGGGCCAGCTCGTGGATGGAGCGCTCGAGCGCGGCGCCGTCGTTCCAGTCGGGCACCAGCACGATCTGCGCGTGCATGACGATGCTAGCCGTGGCGAGCCGCTCCAACAGCGGCATCAGCTCGCCCCGAACGCGCGGCTGTCCGAGCAGGCGGTGGCGCAGATCGGGATCCGTCGCGTGGACGGAAACGTAGAGCGGTGAGAGCCGCTGCTCCTCGATGCGGCGAAGCTCGGGCTCCTCGAGGTCCGTCAGGGTGATGTAGTTGCCGTGCAGGAACGAGAGCCGGAAGTCATCGTCCTTGACGTAGAGGCTCTTGCGCATGCCCTTCGGCAGCTGATGGATGAAGCAAAAGACGCACTTGTTGGCGCAGGTCGCGATCTCGCCTGGCCGTGGCGCCTCGAGCTCGAGGCCCAGGTCTCCTCCCGCTCGCTCGACGACCGGCCGCGCGGGCCGCCCGTCACGCTCGATCTCGAGGCGCAGCCGTGCCTCGCCCGCGTGGAAGTGGAAGTCGATCGCGTCCCTGAGCCGCGCGCCGTTAATGGCGACGATCCGGTCGCCCGCCCGCAGCCCGGCGCGCGCCGCGGCGGTGCGGGGGCGCACGGCGGCGATCAGGACGCCTTCGACCGCCCCCTCAGCGCAGCTGGCCATGCTCGGTCGGATGCCGCTCTCGAATCTCTTCAGCGGGCGGGTTGAGCTGCTTCAGGCCCTTGACGAGGTACTGGAGGCCTGAGGCGACCGTGAAGAAAGCCGTCATCCAGGCCGCGAGCCGCGGCGCCCCGGGCAGCACCTTGAAATAGAAGGCGGTCATGGAGGAGAGCACCGTGAGCATCTGGAAGAGCGTCGAGGCCTTGCCGAGCCAGCTGGGCGATGGATGGACCGTGCCGCCCGCCACGTGGATGACGAGGACGCCGACGCTCAGTATGAGGTCCCGGCTCACGACGACGGCGGCGATCCAGAACGGGATGACTCTCAAGTAGGTGAGCGTCACGAAGGCAGAGGTCATCAGGAGCTTGTCCGCTACGGGGTCGAGGAAGGCGCCTAAGCGTGTCTGTCGCCCCCGCGTCCTGGCGATGTAGCCGTCGAGCAGGTCGGTCAGGCTGGCCGCGCAGAACACCAGAAAGGCCCAGCCCGGCCGTCTGTACACCAACAAGGTGACGAAGACCGGGATGAGAAGGATGCGGAGCGTTGTCAGCCAGTTGGGAAGTCCCATACGATCATCCGCTGCGGACGAGACACGAGTTTACCATCCTGGGAGGCGCGAAGCTTGCTCAAAGCCGGACTCTCAGGCGGGCTGGCGATAGGCCTCTACGGGGAGCACGAGCCGCGGCGGGAGCTCGACCTCGAGGCGGATGCCGTCGGCGTCGTCGCTACGGGCGAGAACCCGCCCCTGCCGATAGCAATGGGCCACCGCCGGGCCGTCCCGATACGGGATGCGCAGGCTCACCCGCTCGACGCGCGGTCCGAGCCCCTGCTCGACACGGTCCAGCAGACGGCTCACCCCCTCGCCCGTGCGGGCCGAGAGGGCCACGCCGTCGAAGCGCTCGACCAGGGCCTCGAGCGCGACGTCCGCCTCGAGACGATCCACCTTGTTGAGGGCGACGACCACGGGACGGTCGGCGAGATCGAGCTCGCCCAGGAGGGAATCGACGGCGACCATGTGTTCCTCGAGCGCGGGATGGCTCGCGTCGACCACATGGACCAGGATATCGGCTTCCTCCAGCTCCTCGAGCGTGGCCTTGAAGGCCGCGACGAGCTGATGCGGCAACTTCCGGATGAAGCCGACGGTGTCCGTGAGGATGAAGGGCGCGTGCCCGGGCCGGGACACGAGGCGTGCCGTCGGATCGAGCGTCACGAAGAGCTGGTCGGCGGCCACGTGCCCGGCCCCCGTGAGGTAATTCAGGAGGGTCGTCTTGCCCGCATTCGTGTAGCCCACGAGCGCGACGATCGGCAATCCCGAGGCCTTGCGCCGGTCACGCAGGAGCCGCCGGTGGGTCCGGACCCGGGCCAGCTCCCCGCTGATCTTCTGGATGCGGTGACGGATGATCCGGCGGTCGGACTCGAGCTGGGTCTCGCCGGGTCCTCGCGTGCCGATGCCTCCGCCCAGGCGCTCGAGATGCTTCCACTGCCCGACCAGACGGGGCAGGAGGTAGGAGAGCTGGGCCAGCTCGACCTGGAGCTTGCCTTCCATCGTGCGCGCCCGCTGGGCGAAGATGTCCAGGATCAGCGCCGTGCGGTCGATGACCTTGAACCCCAGCGAGCCCACGAGGTTCCGCTCCTGGACGGGCGAGAGCGGGTCATCGGAGATCATGAGGTTGGCAGCCTGGCGCTCGGAGGAAGCCTTGAGCTCGTCCACCTTGCCCTTGCCGAAGTAGAGCTTGGGCGTGGGCGCGCGACGCTCCTGGGTCATCCGGCCCACCACTTCCGCCCCCGCTGATTCGGCCAGCCGGCCGAGCTCGTCGAGCGATTCCTCCACCTCGAATCGGCGCTGCTTCGGTCGTCGCAGGGCAGCGAGCATCGCCCGTTCCCTTGGCCTCACTCGATCCATCCCTCCCGTGCGATGAGCTTGCCTATGGCCTCGGCGCTGCCCTCGATGCCACCCGCTGAGTCCACAGCCAGCCACTGGATCTCGGCGTCCCTGCGAAACCACGTCATCTGGCGCTTCGCGTACCGCTGGGTGTCCCGGACGAAGAGCCTCAGGGCTTCCTCTTCTGCGAGCCGGCCCTGCGCCGCGGCGACGAGCTGCCGGTAGCCGATCCCGTTCATCCCGGGCGACGCGGCGTCGTATCCGGCGGCCAGCAGGCGAGCCACCTCCCCCATCATGCCACGTTCGAGCATTCCTTCAACCCGGACCTTGAGACTTTGGTTGAGGGAACGCCGTTCGCGCGTGAGCCCGACCACGAGGACTCGCCACGGCGGCTTCCTACTCCCCCACCCGTCCTCGGGCGCGGCGCCGGCCATGCACTTCTCGATCGCCCGGATGATGCGGACGCGGTCATGGGGATGCAGGCGGGCGGCCGCGCCGGGATCGAGGGTCGTGAGCCGCTCGTGCAGGGCTCCGCTCCCGTGCTCGGCTGCCAGGGCTTCCAGTGAAGCCCGGAGCGCCGCGTTCGCGGGCGGCGCCGGGTCGATCCCCTTGAGGAGCGCACGGACATAGAGACCGGTGCCTCCAACCACCACCGGCAGCCTGCCGCGAGAGCGTACGAGGTCCATGGCCGCGAGGGCGTCGCGCCTGAAGCGTGCCGCGTGGTAGCGCTCGTCAGGCTCGATGAGGTCCAGGAGGTGGTGGACCACGGCAGCCCGCTCCGCGGCGGTGGGCTTGCCGGTGCCGATGTCCATGCCGCGATAGACCTGCCGCGAGTCGGCGCTCACCACCTCCATGGGCACTCGCCGGGCCAGCTGTGCGGCAACCGCAGTCTTGCCCACTCCCGTCGGGCCGACGATCACGAGGAGCGGCGGCGGGGTCACCACGTGCGGCGGAGCTCCCGCTTGATCTCTTTGAGCGAGAGGCGAGAGACGATGGGCCGCCCGTGGGGGCAGAAATAGGGCGTCTCGGTTCCCGACAGGTCAGCGATGAGCCGCGCCATCTCCTCGCGCTGGAGCGGCGCATGGGCCTTGATGGCCGCGTGACAGGCGACGAAGCTGAGCGCGCGGTCGATGAGCGGCGCGCTCTCGCGGGTCTGCGGCCCCGCCACCTCGCCCAGGAGCCCGTCGATCAGCCGCCGGGGCTCCTCGCCCTTCAGCAGCGAGGGAATGGCGCGCAGCAGCACGGTGCGCCCGCCGAAGTCCTCCACTGCGAAGCCCAGGCGCGCCAGGTCACCAGCCCATTCCTGGAGGAGCGCTGCCTGCCCTGGTCCCAGGTCCAGCGGCTGGGGAAAGAGCAGCGCCTGGGACGGCAGCGGCCCGGCGTGGAGATCGCGCCTCAGCTGCTCGAAGAGCACGCGCTCGTGCGCGACGTGCTGGTCGATGAAGAAGACCTCGTCATCGCTCGCCGAAACGATGAAGGTGTCCTGGAGCTGGCCGACGACTCCGCCGAAGCGCCCCGGCCTGAAGGCCGCCGGGGATTCGTGGAAGAGCGCGGCCTGCGTAGAGCCGGGGTAGCCGGCCGTGTCGACGATCTCCGTCGCGGGCTCGACGCCTTGTGTCGTCAGCCCCTGCTGGGGCTGGACGACGCGCTGGGAGCGGAGGGCTTCCTGGACCGCGAGGAAGACCGCTTCCTGCACGAGGCGTGGCGAGCGAAAGCGTACCCAGGCCTTAGTCGGATGGACATTGACGTCCACCTCCTGGGGCGGCAGGGTGAGGATCAGCACGGCGGCCGGGAACTGATGCCGCGCCAGCATGGGACGATAGGCTTCGATCACGGTCTGCATGAGCGCCGTGTCGCGCACCGCCCGGCCGTTGACGATCAGCGTGATCTCGTCACGGTTCCCGCGGGCGAGCTGGGGCGGCGCGGCGAGCCCGGCGATGCCGACACCCGCCTGGGTCCTGTCCACGTCGAGCATGGCCTGGGCCGCCTCGAAGCCGCGGAGCGCGCCCACGCGGTCCCGCAGAGAGATCGCCGCCGGCGCCTGGAGCATTGCCCGTCCGTTGTGGAGCACGCGGAGATGCAGGTCCGGTCGCGCCAGCGCCAGCCCCTCCAGCAGCCTCGACACGGCGGACAGCTCGGCCGGGGCGGACCTCAAGAACTTGAGCCTGGCCGGCGTGTTGAAGAAGAGGTCCTGGGTCTCGATCGTGGTGCCCGGGGGAAGGTCGATCGCGAGCCGATCGACGATCTCGCCTCCCGCGCCGCGCACCAGGGCGCCCTGCCGGGCTCCGCGCGGGCGCGACGTGATCTGGAACCGGGTCACCGCGCAGATGGCCGGCAGCGCCTCTCCGCGAAAGCCAAGCGTGGCGACGGCTGCGAGGTCAGCTTCGTCGGCGATCTTGGAAGTCGCGTGGCGTCGAAGCGCCAGCTCGATCTCGCCCGCGTCCATCCCGATGCCGTCGTCGGTGACCCGGATCAGCTGGCGGCCCGCGTCCTTGAGCTCGACCGTCACCACCTGGCTCCCAGCGTCGATGGCGTTCTCGACGAGCTCCTTGACGACCGAGGCGGGGCGCTCCACGACCTCGCCCGCGGCGATCTTGTTGACCACGTGGTCGGGCAAGAGCCGAATGCGACTCATGGCCCCGACCGGAGCCGCTGCTGCCACTCGGCCAGCAGGTTGAGGGCCTGGAGCGGCGTGAGCGTCGAGAGCTCCAGCGCGAGCAGATCCTTCAGCACGGGATCCTGGGCCCGCGGAAAGAGCCCGAGCTGGGAGGCAGGCTCGCGATGGTCCTGGATCGGGCCCCGCGCGTTGTCGCTGAGCTCGGTCAGGATCTCGCGCGCGCGCGCGATCACGGCGGCCGGCAGACCGGCCAGGCGGGCGACCTGGATACCGTAGGAGCGGTCCGTCCCTCCGGGGCGCACCGTGTGGAGGAAGATGATCTCGTCGTTCCACTCCTTTACAGCGACGTGAAAATTGCGCACCCGGGCCAGGTGGTCGGCCAGGGCGGTCAGCTCGTGGTAGTGCGTGGCGAACAGGACCTTGGCGCCGCGGCCGCGCTCGTGGAGCTGCTCGGTCACCGCCCAGGCGATGGCGAGTCCATCGAAGGTCGAAGTGCCGCGCCCGACCTCGTCGAGGAGGATCAGACTGCGGGCCGTGGCGTTGTGGAGGATGCTCGCGGTCTCCACCATCTCGACGAGGAACGTGCTCTGGCCCCGGCCGACATTGTCCTGCGCGCCCACGCGCGTGAGTACCCGGTCCACCACCCCGATGCGGGCGGAGCGCGCGGGGACGAAGCTTCCCATCTGAGCCAGGATCACCAGCAGCGCCGCCTGCCGCATGAACACGCTCTTGCCGCTCATGTTGGGGCCGGTCAGGATCAGGACCTGCTCGGCTGCAGGGTCGAGGTGAAGGTCATTGGGAGTGAAGGGTCGCTCTCCCGCTGCGTCCAGCACGGGATGACGTCCCTCGCGGATGTCGATGACGAGGCCGTCGTCGACCTCCGGCCGGACATAGCCCCTCTCGTGGGCGACCTCGCCCAGCCCAGCTAGGACGTCGAGCGCACCGACCGCGCGCGCGGTCCGGAGCAACATCGGCGCCTCGGCGGCGACGGCCGAGCGGATCTGCTGGAAGAGCTCCAGCTCGAGCTGCGCCATCCGCTCGTCAGCGCCCAGCACCCTGCCCTCGTGCTCCTTGAGCTCGGCCGTGATGTAGCGCTCCGCACCTACCAGGGTCTGCCTGCGGACATATTCCGCCGGCGCCTTGGCCGCGTGGGCGTTCGAAATCTCGATGCCGTAGCCGAAGACGCGGTTGAAGCGAACGCGGAGCGTCGGGATACCCGTGCGCTCCCGCTCCCGCGTCTCGAGCGAGGCGATCCACTCGCGCGCGCCCCGCGCTGCCTCGCTGATCTCCGCCAGCTCGGCCGACCATCCCTCGCGGATGAGCCCGCCTTCCCTGAGCCCGAGCGGGGGCGCGTCCTCGAGGGCCTCGGCCAGCAGCTTCTGGAGGGCGGGCAGCGCGGTGATCTCCTCGGCGAGAGACTCGAGGAGCGGGCTCGACAGCCCATCCACGTCCTCCCGCAGGCCCGGCAGCGAGGTCAGGTAGCCGCGGAGCACGACGAGGTCGCGAGCATGCGCCTGCCCGAGGACGGCCCGGCTGGTGAGTCGCTCGAGGTCGCCGATGGTCTTGAGGCGCTGCCGGAGCGCCGCCAGGCGCGCGGGTGCCGCGACGAGCTGGGCCACCGCATCCTGGCGCCGCGCGATCGCCGTCGCGTCCACGAGCGGCCGGAGCAGCCACTGGCGCAGGAGACGCGTGCCCATCGGGGTCGAGGTCCTGTCGACGGTTGCCAGGAGCGAGCCCCGCGCGCTCTTCTCCTGGGCGGTCTCGAAGAGCTCGAGCGTGACCACGGCGGTGGGGTCGAGCACCATGGCGTCCCCGGGCAGGAGCCGCTGGATGGAAGCGAGATGGCCGAGCGCATTGCCCTGGGTCTCGCGCACGTACGCCAGCGCGGCCCCGGCGGCCTGGAGCCCGGCGGTCATGTCGCCCACGCCGAAGCTCTCGAGTGGTGCGACCTTGAAGTGGGTCGCCAGGGCCTCTCGGGCGGGTCTCAAAGCGAACCAGCCGGGCTCGCCGCGCGTGACGGGCAGGCCGAGCGCGCCCAGGCGGTTGGCAAGGTGGTCATCGGCGTCCCGTGACAGCAGCGCCTCTGCCGGGCGCCTCAGCAGGGCCGCCTCGAGAAGGGCTGCGCCGTCGTCGGAAGCCTCACCCGCCCAGAAGTCCCCCGTCGAGACGTCCACGAGGGCGATGCCGAGCGGGCCGCGGGGCACGGTCCGGCAGGCCGCCAGGAGATAGTTGTTGGCTGTGCCGTCCAGGTACTGCATGTCGGTCAGCGTCCCCGGGGTGATGATCCGCACCACCTCGCGGCGAACGAGTTTCTTGCCCTTGGTCGGTGCCTCCATCTGCTCGCAGACGGCCACCTTCTGTCCCGAGCGGATCAGGCGCGCGATGTAGCCGTCGGCGGCATGATGCGGGATGCCAGCCATCGGGATAGCGCCCTCGCCCTTCTGGCGCGAGGTCAGCGTGATCTGCAGAAGGCGGGCGCCCAGCTCCGCGTCCTCGAAGAACAGCTCGTAGAAGTCACCCAGCCGGAACAGCAGGAGGTAGTCCGGGTAGCGTCGCTTGAGCTCCCGGTACTGCCGCATCATCGGCGACAGCTCGGGCGGAAGGTTCCTCACGCCCCGAGCGCCGCGTGCAGCCGGTCATAGGTGGTGTCGAGTGACTCGGGCAGCACCCGCGTGTCGCCGATCACCGGCATGAAATTCGTGTCGCCGTTCCACCGGGGCACGACGTGCATGTGCAGGTGTCCCAGGACGCCGGCTCCGGCGACGCGGCCCTGATTGGCGCCCACGTTGAAGCCGTCCGGCCCATAGGCGCGACCGAGCGCGCGCACCGCAGTCTGCACGAGCACGATGGTCTCGGCGAGCTCTTCAGCGGTCGCCTCCTCGAGCGTGCCCACGTGACGCGTGACGACGACCATGACGTGGCCCGAGGCATACGGGTACTTGTTCAGGATGAGGAAGGCGCGGGAAGTCCGGCGAAGGATCAGCGCGCTGCGATCGTGACCTGCCGCCAGGGCCTCGCAGAAGATGCACGTCCGGGGATCGGGCGACGCCGGCGCCCCGGCGGACTCGACGTAGGTCATCCGCCACGGCGCCCAGAGTCGATCCACGCGGTTACGAGGCGGCCCCTAGGTGTTGACCAGCTCGCGGAGCCTCTTGCCGACCTTGAAGAAGGGGACCCGCTTCTCCGGGACACTGACGCTGTCGCCGGTTTTCGGGTTACGACCCTTGCGGGAGTTCCGGTGACGGATGCGAAAGCTGCCGAACCCGCGCAACTCCACCTTGTCCCCCTTGGCGAGGGCATCGGTGATGTTGTCGAAGACGGTGTTCACGATCAACTCCGTCTCCTTCTTCGTGAGATTCGACAGTTTGGACACTTCCTCGATCAGATCTGCTTTGGTCATGAGCCCGCTCCCTCCACGGGGACCTGGCCTTCCGCCGGCCTTGGGAGGACTCGTCGGTCCCACCCACCGGTCTGGATCTTTGGTCCGGGTCCTCTCCCGCCCTTGTGTGACCCTAGCATGCGGCTCGAAAGATTGTCAAGAAGAGCAAGGGTTTACAGCTATTGCATGAGGTAGAGCGGGGTGCGGATCCCCGAGAGGGCCGGCAGGAGCTGGGACGCCGCGCCCAGTCCAAGGCGGTTCTCGAGCAGATCGCGGAACGAGAACTTGCGGCGCGGATACACGAGCTTGGGCCTGCCGGGAATATTGGCGAGCTTGGCCGCGGCCTCGATGGCGTCCTCGTAGCCGCCGAGCTCGTCCACCATCTTGAGCGCGTGCGCCTGCTGCCCGGAGTAGATGCGGCCGTCGGCGAAGGCCACGACAGCCTTGCGCTCGAGTCCCCGCCCCTCGGCGACGGCATCCACGAACTGCCCGTACACGTCGTCGAGCAGCGTCTGGAGGATCTTCCGCTCTTCAGGCGTCATCTGGCGCGAGAAATTGCCCACGTCCTTGAAGGCGCCAGACTTGATGACGACGTATTCCACGCCCACCTTCTTGAAGAGTCCCTCCAGATTGGCCATCTGCATGATCACGCCGATGGAGCCCGTCAGCGTTCCCGGGTTGGCGTAGATCCTGTCGCAGGCGGTGGCGATGTAATAGCCGCCCGAGGCGGCGACGGCGCCGAGGGAGGCGATGACGGGCTTCCCCGACTTCCGCACGCGCTGAACTGCGGAGAAGATCTCCTGCGTGGGCGCCACGATACCGCCCGGACTGTTGATGCGCAGCACCACGGCCTTCACCGAGACGTTCTCCGAGTGCTCCCGCAGTTCACGCACGGTCTGGTTGCCATCGATGATGATGCCCTCGAGCTCGACGATGGCAACCTTGGCGCCGCCGGTCGGCAGCCCATCGTCGCTCACCGTCGCCATGAGGACCCACACCGTGCCCACGAAGAGCGCGAGGATCCCTGCGCAAAGCCCGATCGCAGTCAGCGCCACCCGCGCCCGGGGAGTCATGGGCGTCTCCGCATGGCGCGCCTACTCCTCCTCGTCCTCGAAGTCGTCGCCGCCGCGGCGCTTCCGGCCCTTGCCGCGACCGCGGCCGTCCGCCTGCGTCGGCTCTTCCATGACGGCGGCGGCAACGTCCTTGAGGCTCAAGCCGATCCGCCGCTCGTTGGGATCGACCCGAATCACCAGGAGCGTGAGCTCGTCGCCGACATTGACGAGGTCGGCCGGCGAGGCGATGGGGCGCGTCGACATCTGGGAGACGTGAAGCAGACCGTCGACACCCGGCTCGAGCTCGACGAAGGCGCCGAAGTCGGTCAGGCGCACGATCTTTCCGGTCACGCGGGAGCCCATCGGATACCGCTGCGCGACCGACTCCCAGGGATCGGGCTGGATCTGCTTGATCCCGAGCGAGATGCGCTTGTTGTCCTTGTCCACGTTGAGGATCTGCGTCTCGATGGCCTGGCCCTTCTTGAGGATCTCGGACGGGTGTCCGATATTTCGCGTCCACGACATGTCCGAAATGTGGAGCAGGCCGTCCACGCCCGGCTCGAGCTCGACGAAGGCGCCGAAGTCGGTCAGGTTGCGTACCTTGCCCTCGACGCGCTCGCCGGGGCGGTACCGCTCGTCGATGGTCGCCCAGGGATCGGCCTCGACCTGCTTCATGCCGAGCGAGATCCGCTTGGTCGCCTTGTTCACGTCGAGCACGAGGACGTCGATCATGTCGCCGACGTTGACGATCTTCGAGGGGTGCCGGACACGGCGCGTCCATGACATCTCGGAGACGTGCACGAGCCCTTCGACGCCGGGTTCGAGCTCGACGAAGGCGCCGTAGTTGGTCAGGCTCACCACGCGGCCCTGGACCTTGGCGCCGACGGGGAACCTCGCGTCGACGATCGCCCACGGGTCCGAGGACTTCTGCTTGTAGCCCAGGGACACGCGCCCCGTCTCCCGGTCGAAGTGCAGGACCACGACCTCGACCTGGTCGCCGATCTGGAAGATCTCGGAGGGGTGGCCCACCCGGCCCCAGGACATGTCCGTCACGTGGAGTAGCCCGTCGATGCCGCCCAGGTCGATGAAGGCGCCGTAGTCGGTGATGTTCTTGACGGCGCCCGTCAGCACCATCCCCTCCGACAGGACCGAGAGCGTGTGCTTGCGCTTCTCCTCGCGCTCCTCTTCGAGAACCGCGCGGCGGGAGAGCACGACGTTCCCGCGGCGGCGGTTGAGCTTGATGACCTTGGCCCGGATGTTCTGGCCGAGCATCGACGCCAGGTTCTTGACAGGGCGGAGGTCGACCTGCGAGCCGGGCAGGAAGGCGCGGACCCCGACATCGACGGACAGCCCGCCCTTGACGACCTCCACGACCTTGCCCTCGACGGGCGTACCGCTGTCGTGGGACTTGGAGATCGCGTCCCACACCTTGATCTTGTCGGCCTTGTCCTTGGAGAGGACGATCAGTCCTTCGCTGTCCTCCTTGGACTCGAGGTAGACTTCGATCTCGTCGCCGACCTTGGGCAGCGTCCCCGCGTGGCGAAACTCCTCGATCGCGATGGTCCCTTCGCTCTTGTACCCGATGTCTACGAGGACCTCGCTGTCGCGGACCTCCACCACGTGGCCGCGGACGACCTCACCCTCCTCGATGTCGCCCACGCCCCGCTTGAACCAATCCTCCATGCTCTCCTCGGGGCCGTCTTCCACCTCCCTCTGCCCCCCTGCGAGGCCCTTCGACTCCCGGTTCTCCGTCTCCATAATGCGGTGCTTCCTCCCTTGATGGATATCACCGGGGCGGCGGCTACCGGCTGCCCCTGGCGGTGCTGCTAGTGTTGCTGCTGCTCGTGATGCGTCCTGAGCTGCGAGATGGCGCGCATCATCTCCTGCGCCGCCTCCCGATACCTGTCCTTCCGGCCGGGTCCCAGGTCGGGCTTGAAGTGTAACGCGGGTCCGAAGCTCACGTGCACCTTACACCGGCGCGGCCACCAGCGTCCTCTCGGAAGGGCTTCCAGGGTGCCCGCGACATACGCCGGGACCACCGGCGCTCCCGAGAGCACCGCGAGCATGCCGACACCGGGCTTGCCCGCCCTGAGGGAACCGTCACGGCTGCGGGTGCCCTCGGGAAAGGCGAGCAGCGCGTGGCCATCCTCGAGCAACCGCGCGGCGACCTTGAGCGCCCTGGGATCCGACCCTTCTCGCCTGACCGGATGCGCGTTGAGCGATCGGATGAGCCGGCCGAAGAGCGGGATCCGGAACAGCTCTGCCTTGGCCATGAAGTGTAGCGTGCGCGCGGTCGCCCCGCCGACGAGCGGCGGGTCCAGCACGCTCTGGTGGTTCGACACCACGAGCACCGGCCCCGAGGCCGGCACGTGCTCGGCGCCGCGCACCCGGAGGCCGAACCACCAGCGCATCAACGCCACGGCCACGGGCTTCAGGATCGTGTACAGCATCGCGCCTGCTCCACCGTGTCCAGCATGCGCTCGACCACCTCGTGCGCGGACAGCGCAGTCGAGTCCAGCACGACGGCGCCCTCCGAAGTCACGAGGGGCGCCAGCCTGCGCTCCATGTCCTGGCGGTCCCGGCGGGCGATGTCGGCCTTGACCGACTCGTAGTCGGCCAGTACGCCCTTGGCGACCAGCTCTTCGTGGCGCCGCCTCGCCCGCTCCTCGAGAACGGCGTCGAGGTAGAACTTCACCTCGGCGTCCGGACAGACGACGCTGCCCGTGTCCCGGCCTTCGAGCACGACGCCCCCCGCAGCCGCCAGCCGCCGCTGGAGGGGCGTGAGCTTGTCCCGTACGGCCTGCAGCGTCGTGAGCGCCGACGTCAGCATGCCGAGCTCCGGGCTGCGGATCTCCGCGCTCACCTCGCGGCCATTGACGAGGACCCGCTCGTCCTGGAGGTCGACGCTCGTCCGCTCGACCACGTCGCGGACTCCGGCCTCATCGCTCGGGGGCACGCCGGCTTCCCGGACCGCCCACGCAAGCGCCCGGTACAAGGCCCCCGTGTCGAGCAGCTTGAACCCGAGACGCCGCGCGAGCTCCCGCGCGGCGGTCGACTTGCCGGCTCCCGCGGGTCCGTCGATCGTGATGACAGGCCGCCGCTTCACGGAAGCTCTTCCGCGCAAGGGCTGCCGGCCAGGGCATTGAGTGTCACCAGGAAGCCCGGATAGGACGTGCTGATGCACGAGGTGTCCTCGATCACGGTCTCGCCGTCAGCGATGAGCCCGGCCACGACGAGCGCCATGGCCATGCGATGGTCGCCGCCACTGGCAACCGTGGCGCCTCTGAGCCGGGCGCCGCCCTCGATCTCGAGCCCGTCCTGCGTCTCGCTGACGCGCGCGCCCATCCGGGCGAGCTCGGACGCGATCGCGTGGATGCGGTCCGACTCCTTCACCCGAAGCTCCGCGGCGTCCGTGATCCGCGTCGTTCCCTGGGCCGCGCAGGCGGCGACGGCCAGGATCGGCGCCTCGTCGATGAGCCGGGGGATGAGGTCTCCCCCGATGTGGATCCCCGCGAGCCGTGCGCTCGTCGAGGTAAGATCCGCCACGGGCTCGCCGGCCGCTCCCGACACATGGCTCAGCGCCACGGGCGCGCCCATCGCCTCCAGGACATCGAGCAGACCGGCCCGCGTCGGGTTGATGCCGGCCCGTGTCACCGTCACCTGCCCGTCTCTCACGAGCGCACCTGCGACGAGAAGAAACGCGGCGGAGGAGATGTCGCCGGGCACGGCGACGCTCTGGCCGCGAAGCTCCGCCCCCGGCGTCACCGTGACGGTCTGGCCCTGCCTGGACAGCCGGGCCCCGAAGCTGCCCAGCATCCGCTCGGTGTGGTCGCGAGATTGCGCCGGTTCCGTCACGCTCACCGGCCCATCGGCCCAGAGCCCCGCCAGGAGCAGCGCCGTCTTGACCTGGGCGGATGCCACCGGCGAGATGTAGGAGATCGCTCGGAGCGACCGCGTTCCGCGCACCCCGAGCGGGAGTCGGCCGGCATCCTGCCGTCCGACGAAGGTCGCGCCCATGGCCCGGAGCGGCTCTGCAACGCGCTGCATCGGTCGTCTTCTGAGCGAGGCGTCTCCGCTGAGGAAGGTCCAGAACGGCTGCCCCGCCAGGACGCCCAGCAGCAGGCGGGCCGTCGTTCCGGAGTTGCCGCAGTCGATGACGTCGTCAGGCTCGTGCAGTCCCAGGAGGCCGGCGCCGTCCACCAGGTAGTGTCCGGGGCCCTTGCGCGTGACGAGCGCACCCAGCTTCTCCACGGCCTTGAGCGAGTTCACGCAGTCGTCGCCCTCGAGGAAGCCGGTGATCTCGGTGCGGCCGGTGGCAACGGCGCCGAGGAGCGCGGCGCGATGGGAGACCGACTTGTCGCCGGGCACGTCGACCGTGCCCGACAGCCGCGTCACGGGACGGACGCGGATCCTCATCCGATGTGCTCCCTGACCGAGCGGATGCGCCCGAGCGCCGCCTCGATGCTGGCGGCATCTCCCGAGTCGAGGAGGCGCTCGAGCTCGCCCAGCGCCAGACGGAAGGCGGCGAGGGCCTCGGCCAGGGCCTCGCGGTTCTCCTGGAAGATCTCGCGCCACACCACGGGATCCGAGGCCGCGATCCGCGTCGTGTCCTTGAAGCCGCGGGCCGCCACCTCAAGGAACTGCGGGTCCATGCGGATCACGGCCGCGACGAGTGCGTCGGCCACAAGGTGTGGCAGATGGCTCACGGCGGCGACGGCCCGGTCGTGGGTCGCGGGGTCGAGCATGACGACGCGGCCGCCGATGGCCTCCCAGAACTCGCTGAGCCGCTTGACCGGCTCGACGCCGCCGCTGCGGTCGGTGGGAGTGAGGATCACGATGGCGCTGCGGAAAAGATCAGCCCGGGCGATCGCGTAGCCCGAGAGGTTCGATCCCGCCATGGGATGACCGCCCACGAACGGCAGCGGCCGCCGTGCGGCCAAGGCTTCGGCGGCGCGAACGATCCGGGCCTTGGTGCTGCCGACGTCGGTGATGAGGGCGCCCTCGGCCGCCGCCTCCCACACCGCGGGCAGCTGCGCCTCGAGGGTAGCGACAGGTGTCGCCAGGATCACCAGGTCTGCGCCCGCCACGCCCTCGGCCAGGTCCGTCGTGATCCGGTCCACGGTCCCGTCGGCCTGCGCCGGCTCGAGGCTCGTCCGGCGCCGGCCCACGCCGATGATCTCGCGGGCCAGGGACTCCGCCCGCGCCGCCTTCGCGACGGAGCCGCCGAGGAGCCCGAGCCCGACGATGCTGAGACGGCGGATCACCCGGCCTTGCCTTCTGCCAGGACCTTCTTGAGGGCCTTGATCAGGCGCCGGTTCTCCTCGGGGGTGCCGATCGTCACGCGGAGCGTGGTCTCCATGCCGAAGCTCGACATGGGCCGGACGATGACGCCTTCCTTGAGCAGCCGCTGGAAGATGTCGCTGCCGCTCCGGCCGACGTCGACCAGGATGAAGTTCGCGCGCGAGGGGACGTACCGCACGCCCATCGAGGTGAACTCGTCGCAGAGGAAGTGACGGCCGGCCTCGTTCATGCGCAGGCACTCGAGGATGTGGGAATCGTCCTCCAGCGCGGCCAGCGCGGCCACCTGGGCCAGCGAGTTGACGTTGAAGGGCGCCCGGATACGGTTGAGCAGCGCCACGCAGTCCGGGTCGGCCATGGCGTAGCCCACGCGGAGCCCGGCCAGGCTCGCGGCCTTCGAGAACGTGCGCAGGACGACCACCTTGCGCCCCTGCTTCATGTAGCCGAGCGCGTCCGGGAAGTCCGGACCCTGTGCGAACTCGAAGTATGCCTCGTCGAAGACGACGATGACCTTGTCAGGCACGCGCGCCATGAAGGCCGTGACCTCCTCGGCCGTGACGACGGTCGCCGTCGGGTTGTTCGGATTGGCGATGAAGACGAGCTTGGTCATCGGCGTGATGGCCCGCGCCATGGCCTCGAGGTCGAGCCGGTGGTCCTTCAGCGTCACCACCACCCGGATGCCGCCTGCCGCCTGCACAATCATCGGGTACACCACGAACGACGGGTGCGGGATGACGGCCTCTTCGCCCGGGCGCAGGAAGCCGCGGACGACGAGCTCGATCAGCTCGTTCGAGCCGTTCCCCATGATGATGTGCTCCGGCGTGAGCCCGTGACGGCGCGCCAGCGCGATCCGGAGATAGTGGGCGCTGCCGTCGGGGTAACGGTTCAGGTGCGTCAGCGCCTCCGAGATGGCCTTGAGCACCCGCTCGGAGGGCGGCAACGGGTTCTCGTTCGAGGCGAGCTTGATGACGTCGGTGAGGCCGAACTCGCGCTCCAGCTCTTCGATCGGCTTCCCGGGCTCGTACGGGGCGATCCCGAGAATGTGGTCGTTGGCGATGGACTCCCACGACACGGTCATGAGCGGCTCCTTAGGCGGCCGGGTAGGATCCGAGGATCTTGAGGAACTGGCAGCGCTCTTTCACTTCGTCGAGGACAGCGCGGACGTCGTCCGTGTCCCGGTGTCCCTCGAAGTCGACGAAGTTCACGTATTCCCACGGACGCCGCTTGGTCGGTCGCGACTCGATCTTGGTGAGGTTGAGCCGGCGCGCCGCGAAGGGCTGGAGGATGCTATAGAGCACGCCGGGCTCGTTCTTCATCGAGAAGAGGATGGACGTCTTGTCCCGGCCGCTCGGCCCGACGGCCTGCCGCCCGATGACGAGAAAGCGGGTCGTGTTGGACGGGTTGTCCTCGATGCGGCGCCGCAGGACCGGGACGTCGTACATCCGCGCGGCGAGCTCCGAGGCCACGGCCGCCACGGCGACGTCGTCGCGGGCGCGCTCGGCCGCGGCGGTCGTGGACGACATCTCCTCCATGCGCGCGTCCGGTACGTGGCCCAGCAGCCACTGCCGGCACTGGGCCAAGGCCTGCGGGTGCGAGCACACGACCTTGATCTCCTCGAGCTCCGTGGCCCGGGCCAGGAGATGCTGGCTGATCTCGAGCGTCAGCTCTCCCGTGATCATGGCGTCGGAGTCGATCAGCCGGTCGAGCGTGACGTTGACGGGGCCTTCGGTGGAGTTCTCGACGGGTACCACGCCGCACTCCGTGCGACCGCGCTCGACCTCCTCGAAGACATCCGCGATGCTGCGGAGCGGGATCAGCTGCGCCGAGGCGCCGAACCGCCGCATCGCGGCGGCGTGGGTGAACGTGCCGGGCGGACCCAGGTAGCCCACGGGAAGCGGGCTCTCGAGAGCGAGCGAGGCCGACAAGATCTCCCGCCAGACGGTCCGCACCGCCTCGGCAGAGAGCGGGCCCGGGTTGAGGGCGATCAGCCGCTCGAGGACCTGCGCCTCCCGCTCCGGGACGAAGTACGGCCGTCCCTGATGCCTCTTGAGCTCGCCGATCTGGAGGACGGCCTGCCCGCGCTGATTGAGGAGGTGGAGGATGTGTTCGTCGAGGTCGTTGATCCTGGATCGCCAGTCGTCCAGGTCCATAGAAGCTCCTGATGCGGATCTATCGGCGAATCCCGCCCAGTATAGGCGAAGGCTCTCCCCGGCGCAAGCTCTCGAGAAGCGCTCGCTCCGCCGGCGTGAGAGGACGTGCCTGACCGACCGCGAGCGGGCCGAGGCGCAGCGGGCCGAACTGCACGCGGCGGAGCCGGATGACAGGATGGCCCAGGGCCTTGCAGTAGCGCTTCACCTCCCGGTAGCGCCCCTCGCCGAAGGTGATGCTGAGCCAGGTCGTGCGCGGGCCGCGACGGAGGATGCGCACCGCCGACGGCACCGCGGGGCCGTCGGGCAAGAGGACGCCTCGCCGCCAGCGGCCCAGGTCCCTCGGCGAGACCTGGCGCTCCAGCTCGACCTCGTACACGCGCGGGATCTCGTACCGCGGATGCAGCATGCGGTTCGCGAGGTCGCCGTCATTGGTGAGCAGGAGCAGACCTTCGGCGTCGTAGTCGAGGCGCCCGACGGGGAAGAGCCGCGCGCTTTCCGGTGGCAGGAGGTCGATCACGACAGGCCGACCCTCGGGATCGGAGCGGCTGCTGACATAGCCGCGCGGCTTGTGCAGGAGGACGTAGGCCCGCGCCTCCGTGCCGCGCAGGAGCTGGCCGTCGAAGGTGATCCGGTCGGCCTCGGGATCGGCCTGGGCGCCCGGCTCGCGCCGGACCTCGCCGTTGACGGCAACGCGTCCGGCCGCGAGGAGCGCTTCAGCTCCCCGGCGTGAGGCCAGGCCCGCCTGCGCCAGGATCTTGCTGAGCCGTGTCGGTGGCAGCGGTCCCCTCCTGCGCCGCGCCGAGCGGCGCCTCCAGCCCTCCCAGGACTCCGGCCGAGCCCTCCGCGGGCGCTTCGGGGACGCCGAGCTCGCCATCGACCTTGGGCAGGTCGCTGAGGTCCCGCAGCCCGAAGGCGACGAGGAACTCTCGCGTGGTCTCGTACAGGAAGGGCCGCCCGGGCGCTTCCTTGCGGCCGCCGATGCGGATCATGCGTCGATCCAGGAGGCTCTCGAGGACGGCATCCGAGTTGACGCCGCGGATGGCGTCGATGTCCGGCCGGGATGCCGGCTGGCGGTAGGCGATGATGGCGAGCGTCTCGAGGGCGGAGCGCGACAGGCGTGACCGCGTCCGGCTTCGCGCCAGCCGCACGAGCCAGGGCGCCAGCTCGGCGCGCGTCACCAGGCGATACCCTCCGCCCACGTCAATGACCTGCAGCGGCCTGCCCTCGGCGTCGAGCCTCGCCTTGAGCGCGGTCACGAGCTGCTGCGCCTCGTCCGACGAGCCGAGCTCGAGGACTTCACGAATGCGTTCCGCCTCGACGGGAGTCTCCGAGGCGAACAGGAGGGCTTCGACGACGTCGATAGGCTCAGGCATTCGCGGGGTCTCCAGCGGCCGGCTCCGCGTCATCGGGGAGGGCGGCGGCCGCGTCGGTGGTGGGGCCGTCGATCACGATCTCCCCGAAGAGCTCGGCCTGGTGAGTTCGGGCCTGGCCCAGGCGCACCAGCTCGAGCAGCGCCAGGAGGGTCACGACCCACTCGGCGCGAACCCGCTCGCTTCCCGCGACGGACGAGAAGAGGATGGACCATGTGTTGCGCAGCAGCTCGAGGATCTCGCTCATGCGCTCGAGGACGGAGAGCGGGTTGGGCTCGACCTCCCGCGGGATTCGCCGCTTCTGTTCCTCGATGAGCCGGACGACCGCGCGCTGGAGCAGGTGCACGGACAGGTCCTCGAGCGGCACGTCCTCCGGTGGCGGCAGGTCGGCCACCGTGCGACCGAAGAGCAGCGCCTGCTCGGCCTCGCGGAGGCCGAGCCACCCGCCCAGCGCCTTCACTCGAGCGTACTCGCGCAAGCGCTCCGCCAGCTCCTGGCGCAGGAGCTCGCCCTCCTCGTCAAGCTGGTCCGGCGGGGCATCGGGGTCGGGCGGGAGGAGCAGCTTCGACTTGAGGTAGATCAGCGTCGCCGCCATGACCATGAACGCCCCGGCGGTGTCCAGGTCCTGGAACTGCACGGATTCCAGATGGACGAGGTACTGCTCGGTGATGGTGCGGATGGGCAGGTTGGCCAGGTCCACCTCGTTGGTCCGGCAGAGGTGGAGCAGGAGGTCGAGCGGTCCCACGAAGGACTCGACCCGCACCGTGAGGCCTTGCGACTCGGCGGCGAGGTCCGTCTCTGCGGTCATTTGGGTTCCAGGTTGATGACGGAGCGGACCTCGTCCATGGTCTTCTGCGCGAAAGCGCGGGCCCGGCGCGAGCCCTCGTAGAGGATCTCGACGATCGCGCGCGGCCTGGCGGCGAAGCGCTCGCGCGCCTCGCGGATCTTCGCCAGCGGCGGGATCATGTGCCGGAGCAGGACCGCCTTGCAGTCGAGACAGCCGATGCCGGCTGTCCGGCAGCCCGTCGCGACGTCGCCTCGGTCGGCGTCCGGCGTGAAGATCTTGTGCAGGTCGAACACGGGGCAGATCTCCGGGTTGCCCGGATCGCTGCGCCGCTTGCGAGCCGGGTCGGTCACCATCGGCTTGACCTTGGCCGTGATCTCCTCGGGCGTGTCCGAGAGGCAGATGGCGTTGCCGAGCGACTTGGACATCTTCCGCCCGTCCGTGCCGGGCACCTTGGGGATGCGCGTCAGCTTGGCGCCGGGCTCGGGGAACACGGGCCGCTTCCAGGTGCTGTTGAAGCGCCGCGCGACCTCGCGCGTCAGCTCGACGTGCGGCACCTGGTCGACGCCCACCGGTACCCACTGGGGCTTGTACATCAGGATGTCGGCGGCCTGGAGGAGCGGATAGCCGAGGAGCCCGTACGAGGGAGATTCGAGCCCGAGCTGCTCGACCATCTCCTTGTAGGTCGGCACGCGCTCGAGCCAGCCGAGCGGAGTCACCATGGAGAAGAGCAGGTGGAGCTCGGCGTGCTCGGGCACGAGCGACTGGATGAACAGCGTGCTCCGCTCCGGGTCGAGCCCCGCGCCGAGCCAGTCCGCCGCCATCTCGATCGTGCTCTCCGGCGCCTGGCCGCTGTTCTGGGCGTCGGTCGTGAGAGCGTGCCAGCTCGCGACGAAGAAGAAGCAATCGTAGTCGTCCTGGAGGCGCACCCAGTTGTCCAGCGCCCCCAGGTAGTTGCCGAGGTGGAGGTTGCCCGTCGGGCGCATGCCGGACAGGACCCGCGGCTTCGGGCTCATGGCGCTCCCGTCTCCCCTCCCCGCGGTCCCCGGCGGGCTTCCCAGGCCTTGGCGATCCGGAGGAAGACATAGTTCGCATACAGCACCGCCAGGACGAAGCCCCGCCAGCCGTCGAGGAAGCCACGCCGCAGCACGTACATCGAGAGGAATCGACCCAGCGGCCGCATGATCACCTCGGCGAGCCCCGCCCGCCGCCCGCGCTGCACGAGGTCCGCCGCCGCCAGCGTGGAGTAGCGGTTGGAGCGCGACACGAAGTCCTCGAGCCCGCGATACGAATGGTGCAGGAGCGGCTCGGCGAGCGCCTCGACGCGTCCCTGCACCCTCACCGACTCGTGGACCGTATTGTCCACGAAGCGGCCGGCGCCGCGCCGGAAGAGACGGAGCTGGTAGTCGGGGTACAGCCCCCCGTGGCGCACCCAGGCACCCCAGAACACGTTCTTGCGGGGGATCGAATAGCCGTCGGCTGGGCCGTCGCTCACCAGGATCTGCCGGATGCGCTCGTGGAGCTCCGGCGTGACGCGCTCGTCGGCGTCGAGCGAGAGCGTCCAGTCCCCCGTCGCCTGCTCGAGGGCGAAGTTCTTCTGCGCGGCGAAGCCGGGCCACGGGCGCACCCAGACCTTGTCCGTGAACTCGCGGGCCAGGAGCACCGTCTTGTCCGTGGACTCGGCGTCGACGACGACGATCTCGTCGGCCCAGCTCACGCTTTCGAGACAATCCCGAAGGCGGGCCTCCTCGTTCCACGCGACGACCGTGACCGAGAGCCGTGTCATGCCGCCGTCCCGAGAAGCCCGCACGCGGCCTCGAAGACCGCGCCGGGTCGAAGCGCCATCATGGTGCCGTCCGGGCTCTGGAGCCCGCGGCACCGGGGTCCGTACGGGGCGTTGCGCGCCGCGGGTGTCGGCCCGTACAGGCCGAGCGAGGGGGTACCGAGCGCCGCCGCCAGATGGAGCGGTCCGGTGTCACTCCCGATCATCAGGCTAGAGTGACTGAGCAGCGCCGAGAGATCACCGAGGTCGGTCCGAGGCGCCATCATCGCCGCATGCCCCGGCAGGCCCAGGGTGATCTGCCGCGCCATGTGCTCCTCGTTGGGGCCCCACAGCACGAGAACCCGCGCGCCGGTCTCCGTGATCAGCCGCTCGGCCAGGCCGTGGAAGTGCGAGAGCGGCCACTGCTTGCGGACGCGGCCGGCGCCCGGGTTGATGGCGACCACGCGGTCCCCAGGCTTGACCCCCTGGTCCACGAGGAACTCCTCCATCCGCCGCTCAGCCTCGGCCGGCACGGGAATGTGGAACTCGGCCGGACCGGGCCTGATGCCCAGCGGCTCGAGGATGGACAGGTACTGATCCACGACGCGCACGGCCTCGCGCGGCGGCGTCACGTGGCGATTGGTGAAGAGCGTGTTCAGGCGCTCGTGGCACCAGGAGGCGCTGAAGCCGATGCGGACGGGCGCCCCGGTGTACGCCGTCAGCACGCCGCTCTTGAGCAGCCCCTGAAGATCGATCGCGACATCGAAGTGCGTGTGCCGGATCCGCGCGCGCAGGCGGCCGATCTTTTCCAGGACCTGCCGCATCCCCGCGGGGCGCCAGATGAGCCGGCGCCAGAGCCGGGTGTCGACGGGCACGACGGCGTCCAGATCGGGATGGTCGCGCAGGATGGCATGCTCGCGAGCCTCGACGATCCAGGTCAGCTCGGCGCCCGGCATGGCGCGACGGAGAGCCCTCGCCACCGGAAGCGCGTGAATGACGTCACCCAGGGCCGAGAGCTTGACGATGGCGATTCTCATGAACGGGGCCCTCGACATGGCCCCGTACTCCTGGGCTCCCGGCTCATCGGCCGCCCTGTCCGAATCTCTCGAGGATCACGCGGATCAGGTCGCGCGTGGCATGAGTCTTGGGATCGCCCGCGATGGCCACGCGGCCGCCCGCGGCGAGTACCGCCGACCGCTCGGGCACGGACTCGGCGGTGTAGTCGGTGCCCTTGGCGTGGACGTCCGGTCTGAGTGCGGACACGAGGCGTTCCGCCGTGTCGTCGTCGAAGATCACCACGGCGTCCACCGGCTCGAGGGCTGCCACGAGCTCGGCACGCTCGGCGACCGTCATGATGGGGCGCCCCGGACCCTTGAGACGGGCCACCGAGCGGTCGGAGTTGACGCCGACCACCAGGACATCGCCGAGCGCCCGCGCGTCGCGCAGATAGCGCACATGGCCCACATGGAGGAGATCGAAGCATCCGTTGGCCAGGACGAGCCGCTTGCCTTCGACGCGGCAGCGCGAGGCCAGGCCCGCGGCCTCCTCAAGGCCGAGCAGCGGCGCCATCGCCTGCCAGCGACTCGAGCAGCTCCCGCGGCGTCGCCGTCGCCGTACCGCGTTTCATCACCACGACGCCGCCCGCGACGGTGGCGAGCCACGCCGCCTCCGAGGCCGCCGCTCCGGCCGCCAGGGCCGCGGTGAAGGCGCTGATGACGGTGTCCCCCGCTCCGGTGACGTCGGCGATCTGATCACTTCCATGAATAGGGATCCACGTCACCGGTCCTTCCCGCTCGAGGAGGGCCATGCCGCGGCTGCCGCGCGTGATCAGCAGGTAGCGCGAATCGAGCCGCTCGAGCACCGCGCGGCCGGCCTTTTCGAGAGCCGGCTCGTCGTCGAGCTCGGCGCCCGCCAGCGCCTCGACCTCGGGCTCGTTCGGCGTCGCAGCAGTGACGCCGCGGAACCGCGGCAGGTCGTAGCGGCTGTCGACCGTGACGACGAGGCGCCGTCGGCGCGCGACCTCGGCGACGGCATCGAAGACCCGCGGCGTCACGGCGCCGTAGCCGTAGTCCGAGAGGAGAAAGGCGTCCACCCGGGCGCCGACCTCGCGCACGCGCTCGACAAGGTCGCGCTCCACGTCGTCCGTCAGCATCGTCTCCGGCTCGCGGTCAAGCCGGACGACCTGCTGGCGGGTGGACTCGTAGCCGCCGGCCATGATCCGTGTCTTCACCGGCGTGCGGCGCTGGTCCGTGGTGACGATCGCGCCGGTCGAGATTCCCGCCGCGCCGAAGAGCCGCATGACCTCGTCCCCGGCGGTGTCGCGACCGAGCACGCCGACGGGCACCGCCCCGGCGCCCAGCGCGTGGACATTGTGCGCGGCATTGGCGGCGCCACCCAGACGGACCTCGCGGTCGGTGAACCGGAGGATGAGAACGGGCGCCTCGCGCGAGATACGCGCCGGCTTGCCGTAGAGATACTCGTCGGCGATCAGATCGCCTACCACCGCCACCTTCTTCCCGGCGAGCGCCAGGATGAGCTCGCGAAGACGCTTGACGGGAAGCATCAATGCAGATCCCGGCCGTGTCTCGGTCCGAGCATCAGCCCGTCACCCGGGCGAGCGCCCACTCGACGGCATCGAACAGGTCGAGGGCGATGTGGTCCGGCTTCACGGCCCACGCCCCGCGACGGTGCTCGAACTCGCCCCTGCCATAGCCGCTGAGCACCAGCACACCCGCGGCTCCCGCCGCCTGCCCGGCTTCTACGTCGGAGGGCTTGTCCCCGATCATCACCGAGCGCCGAAGGTCCAGCTCAAGGTCAGCAGCCGCGCGGAGGAGCATGCCTGGGCGCGGCTTTCGGCAGTCGCAGTCCTGGCGGTACGGAGGATCACCCGCAGTCGGGTGGTGAACGCAGACGTAGAGCCCGTCGAGACGCGCGCCGTGGGCGCCCAGCTGTCTCACGACCTCGTCGTTCACCGCTCGGAGAGTCTCCTCGGAAAAGTAGCCGCGAGCAATGCCCGCTTGGTTGGTGGCCATGACGGCGGCGATGCCCTGGTCGTTGAGCCGTCGGACGGCATCGGGCGTCCGGGGAAGAACCTGCACACGGCTGGGATGGTTGATATACCCCATCTCTTCGATGAGACAGCCATCCCTGTCCATGAACACCGCCGGACGCCCGGAGGTGAACGGGGGCATGGGGGCAGTGTAATGTGGACAGCCGGAACCTTCAATGAAAATCCTCATTTAGTCGGCCGCAGGAGCCTCGGTTTGTCTGGTGAGCGGAACTCAGCGAGCGAGGAGTCGCCAGATCCGGGACAGTGCCTCGGCTTGAGCGTCGAACGTGAAGGGGAGGGCGGCGGCTCTCGCCGCCCGGGCCGTCCTCTCCGGGTCGGCGGCGCGAAGCTCTCGTAAGCCACGCGCGATGGCTCGGGCCTCCACGGTCTGCACCACCGCGCCACTTTCGCCGTGGCGAATTACCTCCGAGCCTCCAGCCGCCGCGCTCGTCAGCACGGGCACCCCAGAGGCCAGGGCCTCCAGGTGGACATTGCCGAAGGGCTCATACAGGGCTGGAAGCGCCACGACATCCGCGGCGGCATAGAGCCGCTCGACATCAGGTCTGGGGGCGCTCCAGGTCACGGCCGGGCTCAGGCCCAGACGTTCCACCAGCTGACGGTATGGTCCGGCTCTGCCCTTGCCCGCGATCAGGAGATGCGCGTGGCCATCGCGGAGCTCGGCCATCCCTTCGATCAGCGCACCGAGCCCCTTGCGCTCGAATCCCGACCCGATGAAGGCGACCAACCAGGCATTCTCGCCGATGGAGAGAGCCGCGCGCGTCTCCTTCCTCCAGCGCTCCGTGTTGCCGGGATCAAAGCGCGCGAGGTCCACACCGTTGTAGACCACCGTCACGGCGGCCGTCGGCGGCTTGTACAGCCTCTGGATCTCGTTCTTTCCACGAGCCGAAATGGCGACGACGTGCCGAGCGCTCTGGAGCGTGAAGATCCTGCGTTCGAGCCACAACACGAGCCGATGCTGAGGGTTTACGTGAAGTCCCGCCCTCCCCATGGCCTCGAGGTAAGCTCGGTGGCTTCCCTCTCCTGCCCGATACACGTCCTGTTCCAGGCAGCGCTCGTGACTCTGGACGAGATCGTAACGGCCGGTGCGCACGGCCCGCCTGGCCTGGAGCGCGAAGGAGAGCTGGCGGACAACCGAGGGCTGATCGAGGACTGGCAGTCGGTGGACCGCGACGCCCGGGACGGGTGGCTGCGAGCGGGTCGTGATCAGGTGGACCTCGTGCCCGCCTCGCCTCACCAAGGCCGACAGGAGACCGGCGGTCGCGGTCTCGACGCCGCCGTGAAAGGAAAACGGGCGGCAGATCACCCCGATCTTCATCCGCGCCCGAGCGCCCGCTCGACGAGCGGAAAGAGGTCCCGACGCGCGGCGCCGAAGCTGTAGCGCTCGACGCACCGCTCGCGAGCCGCGCGCCCGAGCAGCGCCGCCTCGTTGCGGTCGTCGAGCAGGCGGGCAATGGCAGCGGCCAGGGCCTTCACGTTCCCGGGTGGCACGACGAGCCCGCAGCCCTCCAGGATCTCGGGGATCATGGAGACCCGGGTGGAAACGATGGGTCGACCGAGGGCCATCGCGTCGAAGAGCTTGGCCGGCACCTGCCCCACCGTGTCCGGAGTGTTCCTCTGGGGCACCGCCACGACGTCCGCGGCCGAAAGAAAGATTGGAATGTCTTGGTACGGGACGGGCGGTGACAGGCAGATGCCGGGGAAGCGAGCGAGGAGATCCTGCCCGAAGACGCTGTCGGGATCCGTGCCGACCACGGCCAGCCTGACGTCCTTGCGCCCGAGGCTCCCGATGGCGGCGCCGAGGTCGTCGAGGCCCTTGTAGCCGCGCGCCGTTCCGAGGAACATGACGATCCGCTTGTCCCCGAGCCCGAGCCGGCGCCGTGCCT